>Ga0316205_10001465_pt1 | contig 29533 bp, 27 predicted proteins | sample 3monthpyrite_MG_FD_204941 | JGI IMG/M metagenome (GOLD analysis project Ga0316205, IMG submission 204941) | Microbial mat bacterial communities from mineral coupon in-situ incubated in ocean water Damariscotta River, Maine, United States -... | ecosystem: Environmental > Aquatic > Marine >...
TGGCCTCATCCGGGGTGATGAACCCGCAAATCCGCTTCGGCGAAGACCTGATGAGCCGGGTTTCATACGTGATGATGAACCCCGGCGGTGATGTCGAAATGACCGCTGCCGTGCGCAACGCCATCAATACCCTGATCGGCGACATTGCCACACAGGCCGAAATTTCCCGCAGCGATATATTTGATATGGTGCTGGTTGCCAACCCGATCATGCACCATCTTTTCCTCGGGCTTGATCCGGTGGAGCTCGGACAGGCCCCGTTTGCGCTGGCCATTTCCGACAGCCAAAGCATAGCGGCGCAAGAGCTCGGCCTGGACATGCACCCAAACGCGCGGCTATACACCCTGCCCTGCATCGCCGGCCATGTGGGTGCCGATGCCGCCGCCGTGGCGCTTTCCGAAGCCCCTGATCTTTCCAAAGACCTCGTGTTGATCGTTGATGTCGGCACCAATGCCGAAATCCTGCTCGGTGATAAAAACGGCGTGCTTGCCTGTTCGTCGCCCACCGGCCCTGCCTTTGAGGGTGCACAAATCTCCAGCGGCCAGCGCGCTGCGCCTGGCGCGATCGAGCATATTCGTATCAAAGCCGATAAAGAGCCGGTTTTCAAGGTGGTGGGCTGTGATCTGTGGTCCGATGAAGCAGGCTTTGCCGATGCTACCCTTTCCAGCGGCATTACCGGTATTTGCGGCTCCGGTATTATCGAGGCGATTGCCGAAATGCGGATGGCGGGCATTGTTGATGCCTCGGGCCTGATCGGCACCGCAGCCCAAACCGGCACCGAGCGTTGCATTACAGATGGCCGCACCAATGCCTATGTGATTTTTGAATCCGAGAACGGCCCGAAAATCTCGGTGACCAACGGCGATATCCGCGCTATCCAGCTCGCCAAAGCCGCGCTTTATGCAGGCGCAAGGCTGCTGATGGACCGGCTGGAGGTGGACGCGGTAGACCGCGTGGTGCTGGCCGGTGCCTTTGGTGCCCATATTTCGCCCAAACACGCCATGGTGCTGGGCATGATCCCCGATTGCCCGATCGAGCAGGTCACCTCGGCGGGTAATGCGGCTGGCACCGGTGCGCGCATCGCCCTGCTCAACCTCGCCGCCCGCAGCGAAATTGAAGCCACCGTGCGCAAGATCGAAAAGGTGGAAACCGCCATCGAGCCTGCCTTTCAGGAACATTTTGTCAGCGCCACCAACATCCCGCACGCCACCGCCTCCTTTGCGGGGCTGCGCGCCCACACCCCGCTGCCGGAGGTTAGCTATAACGCCAAGGGAGATAAACCACGCCGCAGAAGGGGCCGCGCATAGATGACGAGTGCTTTCCCCTGTGATACGCTGCCAAAAGCACCTAACCAAAGGTAAAATAATGCAAAAAAGCCATTTCCGCGCCAACTATGGCCTGCAACGACGCGGTTTTTATCAAAAAATGGGTTGATTATTATGGTGAAGCGCTTGGGCGCAAAAACCTGTTTATCATCCTTGATGGCCACGACCAGGAAATGCCAGAGGGCACCGAGGGCGCTAATGCGATCTTTCTGCCTAAAGTTCATGCGCAACTGGTGCGCGCCGAGCGGCGCCGCGCCCGCGTCATGTCTCATTTCGCGGCGGGGTTATTGTATCATTATGATGCGGTTATCGGGCTGGATATTGATGAATTTATCGTGGTGGACCCACATACCGGCCATGGCCTGGCCGCGTATATTTCCGGTTTACCGGTCAGGTCATCCTACTCGTCACTGGGCATGGATGTGGGCCAGCATCTCGGCACTGAATCGCGCGCAGATTTCTCCAAGCCACTGCTTTCACAGCGTAAATACGCCATGCTTTCTTCGCGCTACAGCAAGCCTTCAATCATTATGAAGCCGGTTACCTGGGGTTCCGGCATGCATCGGATCAAAGGCCGGAACTTCAAAATCGATCCGAATCTTTTTTTGTTTCACTTCGGCATGGTTGATAAAAAGCAGTCTGAATCACGTGAAAACGACCCGGATCTGATTAAGGCGGGTTGGGGCAACCATATGAAACGCCGAGGTAATTTACTGAATATAATTGAATCGGCCACGCCCTTAGATGGTGACAGCTACATTCCCGAAGCTCGAAAACTTCAGCAATTCCGCCGCCCAATTTATGCGCTCAACAAACCCAGTCTCATCCGGGGGAATCCGGTGATCAAAATACCTGAGCGATTTGCGCGAACTGTTTAAGCCCAAAAGCTATCGACCGGCGGCCAGCTTTTATTATTGGGAAAAAAGCCCGGGTTAACCGTCATAATCAACCACAATTTTCTCGGTTTTGGCATGGGATTGGCAGGTTAAAATGTAGCCCGCCTCAACCTCGTAATCTTCCAGCGCCTGGTTGGCGCGCATCTCGACCTCGCCTTCAACCAGCCGCGCCTTGCAGGTAGAGCACACCCCCGCGCGGCAGGCATAAGGAGCATCGAGTTTGGCGTCCAATGCTGCCTGCAGCACTGCGGTTTCGGCGCCCAGCGCAAGCTCATGGCTTACACCGTCAAGCAATATTGTGGCCCGAACCGCGCCGCCAATCCCGCCGCTGGCCACGCTTTCCGCCTTTTGGGCGGCGCGCCCCGGCTGGGTGCTCAAAAACTGCTCGATGCTGATTTGCGACGGGTCCAAATGCGCCAGCAAGCTCTCTTTCACCACCAGCATCATCGGTTCCGGGCCGCAAATATAGGCGTGGTCAACCGCGTCAATCTCGATCCACCCGTCAAAAAGCCCCGCCAGCTTCCCGGCATCCAGCCGCCCGGCAAACAGCTCTATATCCTGGGCGTTATCTTCCAGAATATGGATCACCTGAAACCGCGCCATATAAAGGTCTTTCAGCGACTGGATATCTTCCCGAAACATGGTCGATGCCACCGAACGGTTGGCATAGATCAGCGTAAAGCGCGCCGCCGGGTCAGCCCCCAGTGTTGCCTTTATGATCGAAAGAAGCGGGGTTATGCCGGAGCCGCCGGCAAAGCCGAGATTGACCTTGCCACGTTTGGCGCCAAAACTGCCGGCGGGCGCCATCGCTTCCAACACATCACCCGGTTTCAACCCGCGCTTGGCAAAGCTGGAAAACGCACCACCATCCACCGCCTTGATCCCGACCTTGAGCCCCTCCTCCGGGCTGGCGCAAAGCGAATAACAGCGCCGCAACTCGACCCCGTCGAAATCCTTGCGAAAGGTCAGGTATTGCCCGGGGGTAAAGCTGAAATCACCGCTTTCCGGGCTAAGCGAGAGCACCACAGCCGACTCCGTATCATGGCGAATATCGGTCACGGTCAACCGGTGAAATTTGGGCATGTTTTGCTCCTATAGGCACTTGAAAGCGTCAAAGGGCTCAAGGCACTCTTTGCAGCGATAATGGCTTTTGCACGGGGTTGAGCCAAATTGTGATAGCCGTTCAGTATGGGCAGAGCCGCATCGCGGGCAGTTTGGCGCGCCCGCTTTCGGCGGCGCAATGCCATATTTGCGCAGTTTTTCATGCGCCTCCGGTTTTATCCAGTCCGTGCTCCATGGCGGAAATATCACCGGCTCCAGCCGCAGGTTTTTTACCCCTTCCGCCCTCAGTTTGGTTTCGATATCAAGGTTGATGATAGAGGTGGCCGGGCAGCCGCTATAGGTGGGCGTCACCTTGATCACCACACCCGCGTCGCTTGCTTCAACCCCGCGGATAATACCGAGATCAACCAAAGAGAGCACCGGAATTTCAGGGTCCGGCACCTCGTTTAGCCACGCCCAAATTTGTGCTGTGCTGGCCATTTACCAGCGCGCATCCGGGTAGGCGCGCTGCAAAAACTGCATCTGCGCCAACAAATGGCCGAGGTCTTCGGTGTGCTCGCCGTTTCGCCCGCCTTTTTGCGCGAAGTCATCCTCTGGCCGCTGCAATGTGGCGCGCGCAAGGGTGCTGGATAAACCGGCCTCAAAGCGCCGCCGCTGGGCGCTGGGCAGCGGCGCGACACCGGCTTTTTCCATCGCTTCATCCAGCGCGTCATCCAGAAACATTTCACCAACATAAGGCCATAGCGCTTCCAGCGCATCCTGCATTCTGGCGTGGCTTTGGGCTGTGCCATCTCCCAGTCTAATCACCAAATCTTTTGATCTTTCAAGGTGATAGTCAACTTCCTTTACGCTTTTCGCCGCAATCCCGGCCACCTGCGCATCGTCTGAAAGGCACAGATCAGCCAGCCTTTCATGGTGCCACAGGTCAAACAGAAACTGCCGCATCAGGGTATGGCCATAATCGCGGTTGGGCCGCTCACATATCAGCAGATTGCGAAATTCCCAAACATCGCGGCGAAAGGCGAGCGCATCGGCATCGCGCCCCTGCCCCTCAACCTCGCCGGCCAGCCCCAGCCACATGCGGGTTTGGCCGATCAGGTCAAGCGAGATATTGGCCAGCGCAATGTCTTCTTCCAGCACCGGCGAATGCCCGCACCATTCCGACACCCGATGCCCGAGCACAAGGGTATTATCGCCCATGCGCAACAGAAACTCGAACATCACATCGACCCCACATCGTCCGGAATGTCAAAAAAGGTCGGGTGGCGGTAGGTTTTGTCGTTGGAGGGGTCAAACAGCGGGCCCTTGCGGCCGGGCGCCGTGGCGGTAATGTTTTCTGACTTTACCACCCAAATGCTCACACCCTCATTGCGCCTTGTATACACATCGCGGGCGTTCAGCACCGCCATTTCGGCATCGGGTGCGTGCAGGCTGCCCACATGCCGGTGGCTCAGCCCATATTGCCCGCGAATGAATATCTCCCACAAAGGCCATTCTTTTTCCATAATTCTACTCCGCCGCTACGCTGTGTTTTTCGGCATGGGCCATCAACCCTTCGCGAAACCACGCCCCGTCATCATGGGCTTTGTTGCGCGCCCGCATCCGGTCTTTGTTGCAGGGGCCATTGCCGCGCAACACGTCAAAAAATGCGCCCCAGTTGGGGTCCGAATAGCTGTAATGGCCGGTGGCTTTATCCAGTTTGGCGGCTTTATCCGGCACTTCCAGCCCAAGGTATTCGATCTGCGGGATGGTTTGATCGACGAATTTCTGCCGCCCCTCGTCATTGGTCATCACTTTGATCTTCCAGGCCATGGATTGCGCCGAATGCACCGAATCCGCATCCGACGGGCCAAACATCATCAAGGCAGGCCACCACAGCCTGTTGAGCGCATCTTGCGCCATGGCTTTTTGGGCAGCGGTGCCCGACACCATTTTCATCATTATATCAAAGCCTTGCCGGGCGTGAAAGCTTTCTTCTTTGCATATCCGCACCATGGCGCGCGCATATGGCCCGTAGGAGGTGCGCTGCAACGCCACCTGATTAACAATTGCGGCCCCATCCACCAGCCAGCCAACCGCGCCAATATCGGCCCAATTCAGTGTCGGATAATTGAAAATGGAAGAATACTTGGCGCGCCCCGCTAAAAGATCATCGATCAATTGCGCGCGCGACACGCCAAGCGTCTCTGCCGCCGAATAAAGATAAAGGCCATGGCCCGCTTCGTCTTGCACTTTGGCCAGCAAAATGGCTTTGCGCTCCAGTGTTGGCGCGCGGGTTATCCAGTTGCCTTCGGGCAGTTGCCCCACCACCTCGGAATGCGCGTGCTGGCTGATCTGGCGAATAAGGTTTTTGCGATAGCCATCGGGCATCCAGTCTTTGGGCTCAATTTTTTCACCGGCATCGATGCGCGCCTGAAAAGCCCGTTCTTCGGGGCTCATTTCCTCCAAACTCTTTAACCCTTTGCCGGTTGACCGCACCATTTGTGCATACATGAAGCGCTCCCATTCGCTGACTGCACGGTCAACTATAGTCAAAAAATACCCTCCTGCAAGGATCATTTTCAGCTTGAACCGGCCGCGCGGCTCTGCGCACATTGCCGTGATGGAAACCACCGCTTTTATCGCTGTCTTGTTTGCAGCCTTTCTTCATGCCGGGTGGAATGCGGTTATCCGCGCCAGTGGCAACCGGTTTCAGGGCATGCTGCTTCTTACGGTCACGCAAGGGTTGATGGGCGGGGTTATGGCCCTGTTTCTGCCGCTACCGCAAGGCAATATCTGGCTTTGGGTGCTGGCTTCGGGGGCCATTCATGCGGCCTATAAAATGTTTCTGGCCGCCGCTTACCAGCACGGCGACCTTAGCCGCGTTTATCCGATTGCCCGCGGGGTGGCGCCGATGCTGGTGGTGATTGCGGGCTATTTTTTGTTGTCAGATACCCTGATCACCAAAGAATATGCAGGGATAGCGCTTATCGGCACCGGGGTTATGTTAATGGCGCACGGGGTGTTTTCCAGCGGCGAAACCCGCGCGCTCATACCTTTCGCGCTTGGCTCGGCACTGTGCACGGCCGGATATTCGATCGTAGATGGCCTTGGTGCCCGCGCGGCCGGTAATGCCACCCAGTTTACCGCCTGGCTGTTTATTTTTGACGCCCTCATATTCAGCTCAGCCACCTTGGCCAGCCGCGGTGTGCCGGTGTTTAGGGCCAGTGCAAAAACATGGGCGATCGGCAGTTTTGCCGGGGCGCTTTCACTGGTAACTTACTGGATAGCGGTTTGGGCCATGACCGTGGCACCAATAGCGCTGGTAACCGCGGTGCGCGAAACCTCGGTGCTTTTTGCGGTGATGCTCGGCATTTTTGTGATGAAAGAAAAGGCCGATGCCGGAAAGATCATTGCCGCCATCGTTATTGTTTTGGGCATCATCACCATTAAAATATAGGCGTTATTTAAACAGCCGCACCAGTGCTGATTTAACAATCGAGCTGGCCGAAGGCCGCTTCAGCGCGGTAAAGGGCATCGGGCGGCAGGTTTCCATGGCGGCCACACCTATGCGCGCGGTTAAGGTGCCATTAATCACCCCCTCGCCAAATCGCCGCGAGATTTTGGAAACCGCGCCACCGCCGAGCATCGAGCCGATCATATCATCGCCTATCGCCACAGCACCGGTGGCCACCAAATGCCCCGCCACCCCTTTAAGCAGCCGCCACGAGCCCAAAAACCCGGCGCGGCCGCCATAAATATCGGCTATCCGGCGGATCATCGAAATATTGCTGGAAAGCGCCACCAACACATCAACCAAGGCCAGCGGCACCAGCGCCGTGGCCGCCGCCACCCGCCGCGCCGCCAATTCCACCTCCCGCCGTGCCAACGCATCAAGCGGGGTCATCAGGTTTTGCTCGGCCATATCCATCAATGCATCAGGGTCAAGAATATCGTTTTGTTGTTCTTTTATGGCGGTGCGCGCCCAGCGCAATTCGGGGCGACCTTGGTAAAGGCGCTCAAAATTTCCGATTGTTTTCAGGGCTATGCCCCTGTCTGAGCCGTTTCGCGCCGCCACCGCCGCCGCGCGCAGGGCGTCCAGCCGCCGCAAGCGGGCAAAGCCGATAGCCTCGCGCAGCGCGATCACCACCAGCACAAAAACCACAATTCCCGTCAACCCCAGCGCCGCCCGCCCCAGCCAGATGTTGCGTGCCATCAGGGTGTTTACCAAATCCCACGCCGCCAGCGAGACCGCCATGCCAAGCAACGCGAGCACCGCGCCCCAAAACAGGGTGGAAAGCCAGCTTCGCGGCTTGGCCACGGCCTGGGTGGCGCGCTGCATGGCGGCGGTTTCGGGCTCCGGCACCGGCGGGGCCTCCTGCGGGCTCGGGGCCGGGCTCAGGGCGCTGGCATCGAGCACCACGGGTTTGCGCGGTTTATCCATTTTGGGCCTCCTTATTGGGCCATTCCATACGAATGTCCGGCAGGTTTTCTTCATTGTCAGAACCATCGCCACTGGCGGTTATCTTGAAGCCCTCACGCCGATAAAAATCGATAGCGCGGGTGTTTTGTGCCAAAACCCACAGCGCAAGCCCGGCCCCGCTTAAGGCCTTGGCGCGGTCAAGCAACGCCGTTCCCAGCTTTTTGCCCCGGGCTTCGGGCGTGAGATAAAGGCAATCGAGATAACCATCGGCAAAGGCAATAAACCCGTTAATGTCCGCGCCGTTTTTTGATACCAAAACCGTGCCGCTGCCAATGCGCCTCAACATCGCCTGTTCCGAGGCGCTTTCCGGCGCGTGGTTGGGATACCACGGCGTTTCCATGATCCACTGATGCAAAATCGCCGAACAGGCCGCGGCATCATCCGGTGTAGCCGCGCATATCATAGCTTGTCTCCCAGCAAAAAGGCGGCGGCCTTATCCATGCGGATATGCGCCAGCCCGTGCGGGGCGGCATCCAATGGCTTGGGGGGGGCAAAAACAGGCAGGTGATAGGAAATATCCCCGGGCCACACCAAGGCGCCCTGGCGTGCGGGGGTAAGCAGGCGGGCCGGGTCTGCCGGCAGGTCTCCGGGGTGGAGCGCCACTTCCTTACCCCCATCTTGCAGGCGGCCGCGCACCAGCTCCAGCACCTCGCCCTCATGCCTGGTGCTTTGCTCGACAGTCGCGCGCAGGGCCGCAAGGCTAAGCGCCTCTGTTTCGGCCCCTTTCCAGTTGGCGGCATCTTTGGCCTCGGTCAATAGCGCTTCCAGAAAGGCGGTAAGCCTTGGGTGCTGGCTGTGGTGAATATGGTCGGCCTTGGTAGCGGCAAACAGGATTTTTTCAACCCTCTTGCCTGTTATCCTCGACAGGATATGGTTTTTCCCCGGCCGGAAACTTGTCAAAATCTCGCTGAGCGCCGCCCGGAGGTCATCCACCGCTGCCGGGCCGCTATCTATCGCCCCGAGCGCATCCACCAGCACAATCTGCCGGTCAATTCTGGCAAAATGATCGCGAAAAAAAGGTTTGATGATCTGCTTTTTATAGGCCTCGAAGCGCCGCTCGAATGCACCGTAGAGCGTGCTGGAGCGGGCCTTGGCAGGCCGTGGCAAGGGCGCAAAGGTAAGCGCGGGCGAGCCTTTCAGATCCCCCGGCAGCAAAAACCGCCCCGGCGCACAATTGGAAAACCCGGCCCCGCGCGCCGCCAGCAGATAGGCGGTAAAGGCCGCCGCCAAGGCTTGCGCCTGCGGCTCGTCCAGCGCCGCACCGGGGGCGGCATCATCGGTCTGCGCCAGCCAATCCGTGGCCAGCGCATGGCGGGCGGGCGTGGCGGCAAGCGCCAGCGCTTGCGCCGACCACTGCTCATAGCTTTGTTTGAGGAGCGGCAGGTCCAGCAGCCATTCGCCCGGGTAATCGACAATATCGATATGCACCACGCGCTGCCCGCGCATCGAGCGCAAAAGCCCCACCGGCCTCAGCCGAAGCGAAAGCCGCAACTGGCTGATCGAACTGGTGGAATCAGGCCAGAAAGGTGCGGGCGCATTCAGCGCGCGCAGATGGGCCTCATAGGCAAAGCGCGGTATGGTATCATCGGGCTGGGGCTGCAAAAATGTGGCGCTGATGCGGCCTTCGGCTTCGGCTTGCAGGCCCGGCATCCGCGAGCGGTCCAGCAGGTTAGCGACCAGCGAGGTGATAAAAACCGTTTTTCCGGCACGGGAAAGCCCGGTTACGCCTATGCGCAGCACCGGTTCCATCAGCTCTTTGGCCCCGCTTTGGGTGTCGTCGATCACGCGGGCGATCTGGTCGGCTATATCGGCAATACCCAAGCGCTTCCCCTTGCTGGATTTCTGTGCCTTTATCATATAGTCGCTGGCAAGAACAATTTACAGAGGGATATCCCGTGCCGCGTTATGCGTTGAAAATAGAATATAGCGGCGCGCCGTTTTCCGGCTGGCAAAAACAGCCCGGCCTGACCACGGTGCAGGGCACGCTGGAAGCGGCGCTGCGAAAGCTGGTGCCAGCCGGCGCCGCTGTGCAGGGTGCGGGCCGCACCGATACCGGCGTGCACGCCACCGGGCAGGTGGCGCATGTGGATATGGAAAAGGAGTGGAACACCACCCGGCTGGGTGAAGCGCTCAATTTTCATATGCGCAATCAAGGCGTGGCAATTATCGCCTGCCAACAAGTGGATGATACTTTTCACGCCCGTTTTTCAGCGCTTGAACGCCGCTATACATTCCGGCTTTTTTCACGCCGCGCCCCGCTTACTTTTGACAAGGGCACCCTTTGGCAGGTCAAACACAGGCTGGATCTGGCCGCCATGCAGGCGGGCGCGGCGCACCTGATCGGCAAGCATGATTTCACCACCTTCCGCTCCACGGTTTGTCAGGCGCAAAGCCCGGTCAAAACCCTTGATGAACTCGGGATCGAGCAACTCCCGTTTTTGGAAGGTGTTGAAACCCGCTTTCACATTCGGGCCCGCAGTTTTTTGCATAACCAGGTGCGCAGCTTTGTCGGCACGCTGGAGCGTGTGGGCGCAGGTAGCTGGCAGCCGGATGATGTAAAAAAAGCGCTCGAGGCCAAAAGCCGCCCCGCCTGCGGGCCGGTTTGCCCGCCGCACGGGCTATATTTGAGCTCTGTGCGCTACCCCGAAAACCCGTTTGCATAAAAACATGAAAAAACGGCGGCCAGATCGGCCGCCGCATTTATTTCAGATCAGTATCCCGGGAAGGTCGAGTTGAAATCCCGTGCGGTAAAGCGCGAGCCGCCGCCAAAGTTATAGCTGACGCCAACACTCAGATAACGATACTCGTTGTTATCCATAGGCGCATACCGGATATCGACGTCTACGTTATCCATGACCCCCATCTTCACACCAATATATGGGTTATCAATTGTGTAAGAACTACCAACCTCGGCCGCATAGCCCGCATAGAGTTCAAGTTCCGGAATGGAGCCAACGCCGTCGAAAATGTAGCCGGCTTTCGCGCCAGCATTATAATTGACGCCCGAATTATTAACATAGGCAGCAAAAAAAGCCTCTAAATCAAGATTGCCGCTTCTGTATCCAATTTCCGCACCAACAACGCCGTTATTAAAATCACCAAAATTGCTGGCAAAGAACACACCAATATCGAGGTTGTCGTTTACACCATAAATACCGTGCAATGTTGCATCAAATTCGGCGTTTGAATTGCCTTCATAATGGGTGACACCCAAGTCGAGTTGTGCGCTGAAAGCCGGGCTGAACGCGTAGGTCAGAGACCCGTCTGCCTGAAATTGATAGTCGAAACTATCATCAAACGCTTTAATATAAGTTGCGCCGACCGAGCCGCTGAACGCATTTTGTGCAAATGCGCCAGAGGCGGAAAGGGCCAAAACCGATGCGGTAGCCAATATAGGGAAGAGTTTCACGATAGCTCACAAATTTGATTGTTAACTGCGCGAACGCGGTCCGAAAACCGGCCCAATAAGAGAATTGTTAAACTTTAGTTCAAAAATCCAAAAAAGTATAGGAAACGCGCCTGGTAATTTGGTTTTATTGTAATCTGTGGCAAGAATACGACTAGAGTGAGGCCTGGCCGCCCGTTGCAAGCCATATACAGGCAATTTTGCAATGGTCTAGCTGTGCGTTATCGGCTAAACCGCTGCTACATTAGATAGGATACCCCAATGGCTCGCATTCTGATCACTTCCGCCCTGCCCTATATTAACGGGATCAAGCACTTGGGCAACCTCGTCGGCTCCCAGTTGCCGAGTGATGCCTATGCCCGCTACATGCGCGCCCGTGGCCATGAGGTGATGTTTATTTGCGCGACAGACGAACACGGCACCCCTGCCGAGCTGGCCGCCGCCAAAGCCGGGGTGCCGGTGGCCGATTTTTGTGCCGATATGTGGCAGGTGCAAAGCGATATCGCCGACGGCTTCCGGCTGTCATTTGATTATTTTGGCCGCAGCAGTTCGGCGCGCAACCGCGAAATCACCCAGCATTTGGCAGTTCAGCTCTGGAATAACGGGTTGATTGAGGAAGTCTCCGAAAAGCAGGTCTATTCCCACACCGATGGGCGCTATCTGCCGGACCGTTATATCGAGGGCACCTGCCCGAATTGCGGCTCTGAAAACGCCCGCGGCGACCAGTGCGAGAATTGCACCAAGCAGCTGGACCCGACCGACCTGATCAACCCGCATTCGGCGATTTCCGGCAGCACCGATTTGGAAGTGCGCGAGACCAAGCACCTTTATTTGCGCCAGTCCGCGATGCGCGAAACGCTGGATAAGTGGATAGACAGCCAAGTCGGCTGGCCGTTGCTTACCACCTCTATCGCCAAAAAATGGCTGCATGACGGCGACGGCTTGCGTGATCGTGGCATTACCCGCGATCTTGACTGGGGCGTGCCGGTGCAATTTGCGGGCGCACCGTGGCAGGGCATGGAAGGCAAGGTTTTTTATGTGTGGTTTGATGCCCCGATCGAATATATCGCCGCTACGGCCGAATGGGCCGATGCCAACGGCAAGGATAATGCTGCATGGGAACGCTGGTGGCGCACCGACAAGGGCGCGGATGATGTAAAATATGTGCAGTTCATGGGCAAAGACAACGTGCCCTTTCATACCCTTGGCTTCCCCGCCACGCTCATGGGCTCCGGCGAGCCATGGAAGCTGGTCGATTTCATCAAATCCTATAACTGGCTCACCTATGAAGGCGGCAAGTTTTCCACCTCTCAGGGGCGCGGGATATTCATGAATCAGGCGCTGGAGATCATGCCATCGGATTATTGGCGTTGGTGGCTGCTGAGCAACGCTCCCGAAAGCAGCGATTCCAACTTCACATGGGAGAGCTTTCAGGCCGGTATCAACAAAGACCTCGCCGATGTGCTCGGCAATTTTGTCAGCCGTGTCACCAAGTTTTGCCGCAGCAAATTTGGCGAAACGGTGCCCGAGGGCGGCCAATATGGCTTGGCCGAAGCCGAAGTGACGGCAGAAATTACCAAACGTCTGGCCACTTACCAAAGCAATATGCAAGCCTTCGAGCTACGCAAGGCCGCTGCTGATCTGCGCGCCATATGGGTGGCGGGCAACGAATATCTGCAAGCCGCGGCGCCGTGGCGTGTCTATAAAGACTCCCCCGAAGATGCCGCCGCCATTGTGCGCTTTGCGCTCAATCTCATCCGGCTTTACGGGGTGCTTTCTGCGCCCTATATCCCCGATGCGGCCCGTGCCATTCTGGCCTCGGTCAATGCAGAGGGTGCCGCATGGCCCGATGATGTGGCCCAAGCCCTTGCCGCCCTGCCCGCCGGCCATGGCTTCACCACGCCCGATATGCTGTTTGCCAAAATTTCCGACGAACGCCGCGACGAGCTCGAAGCCCGGTTTGCCGGCGAATAAGCGGCATAACTGCCCGCCTGCCAGCGCTTAACTGTGCTTTGCCTGCGCATGAAGGTTGAGTTCACCCAAAGAATCGCGCAGACTGTTTTTGTCGCCCGCGGTTGCGGGCTTGGCATGCAATAATCTCCACAGGAAGGAAATTATAATGAAACTCTCTGCCCGTTCGCTCACCATGGCCCTTGGCGCCACGGCGTTGAGCACGATTTTGATGTCTGGCGCCTATGCCCAGACCGTGAACATCACCATTCTCGGCATTGGTGATATTTATAATTTTGACGAGGAAGACGGCCGCGGCGGTATGGCCCGGCTTAACGCGGTGGCTCTGGCCGAACGCGCCAACAACCCCAACACGCTTTACCTGTTTGACGGCGATATGCTTTCACCCTCCATCCTTTCGGGCTTTGACAAAGGCCAGAATATGGTCGACCTCAGCAATCAGGTGCCTTTTGACATTGCGGTGCCCGGCAACCATGAATTTGACTTCGGCGTTGATAACTTCATCGAAAAAATGGCGGTTTCCGCCTACCCTTGGGCGGCGGTAAATATCACCAACGGTGACGGCTCTGCGGTGGTTGGCCTTGGCGGCACCATCATGAAAGACCTTGACGGCATAAAAGTTGCGCTGGTGCCGGTGGCCCAGGATACCACGCCCGAGGTCGCCCCGTCGGGAGACCTGCTATTTGGCGACACCGTAAAAACCGGTATCGCAGCGGCTGTAGCAGCACGCGAAGCCGGTGCCGATATTGTGGTTGGTGTGGTTCAAACCGAAGCATCAAAAGACCGCCAGTTAATCCGCTCGGGCGAATTTGATGTGATCGTCTCAGGCGATGACCACTCCTACGGCACCTATTACGACGGCGTGACCGCCTTTGTCGAAACCTCGATTGACGGCTACTTTCTGTCGCCGGTCGATATTGCGGTAACCGTGGGAGAGCGCAACGGCAACCGCACCATTTCATGGGTGCCGAATTTTCGCTTCATCGACACCGCCGATGTTACCCCTGATCCGGATTCACAAGCGATGGTTGACGCCTTCAGGGCGCAGCTCGATGAAAGCATGAATGTGGAAATCGGCACCACGATGGGGCCGCTGGATTCGCGCCGCAATGTGGTGCGCGGCATGGAGGCCGCCATAGGTAACCTGGTGGCCGACGCCATGCGGGATGCCACCGGGGCCGATGTGGCGATGGCCAATGGCGGCGGTATCCGGGCTGACAGAACCTATGAACCCGGCACCATGCTTACCCGCCGCGACATCCTGACCGAGCTGCCATTTGGCAATGCAACGGTGCTGACCGAAATCACCGGTCAGCAAATTCTGGAAGCGATGGAAAACGGTGTCAGCCGGGTGGAAGACGGTGCCGGCCGCTTCCCGCAAATTTCGGGCATGACCTTGATCTATGACCCGACAGCCCCGGCCGGCTCGCGCGTTGTGCAACTGATGATCGGCGATAGCGAAGTGGATGTAAACGCCACCTACACGTTCGCCACCAACGACTTTGCCCTCGGTGGCGGTGATGGTTACACCATGCTTGGCGGTGGCCGCGAGATTATCAGCGCCGGCAATGGCAACCTGATGGCCAATGATGTGATTAATTATATCGTCGCCCAGGGCGGGGTTAAATCCACCGTTGAAGGCCGGATCAAGGTTGTGGGCGAGTAACCTGCACCAAAATATAAATAAAACCCGCCGCTTTTGCGGCGGGTTTTATTTGGGCAAACCTTTTTGCGAAAAACCGCTGGCCAACCAAGGCAGCATGGCCCCCAACTCGGCCCACAAACCTCCGATACTGCCCCCGGCTTATATGGCCAATGCGTTAATTTTTGGGGTAAATTTGGCGCGCGCGGGCAGCGCGGGTTCAAACCGGAAAGGCGCTGATTGTTTCAGCGAAACGACCACCGCGCGGCACGCTATTGCAAAGATCGGCGACTTTCCTTCGGGAAAGGTTTTGGTGCGGTCGAGAAGACTCGAACTTCCACGGGTGTTACCCCACAGCGACCTCAACGCTGCGCGTCTACCAATTCCGCCACGACCGCATTTTCGAGGCTGAGGAGCGTATAGCACTCTGATTTCGGGAAGGAAAGAGGCAAAGTCATCCGATTTTGCAAAAAAAGGCCTGACAAAATTTAGCATGTTTTATCAAAGGCATATGGGCGTATTAAAACGCCTGCGCCGCCGGAAACAACCCCGCTGCCGCCCTCGGTGGGTGCATCATTTACCGCGCCATAAGCAACGATTTTGCCGATAATTACCGACCCGTTCATGCTTGGCAAACCGCCCGCCAAACAGACAAACCCGAGAGGTGGCGCGGCCCGCATTCGCCAATGACACCTCCTTTCACGCCGGAAACGCAGCATTTGCGACCACCTCTGCAAGGCCAAATATCATGGCAGATGCGGTAATGTGTTTTTTCATCCGGCAAACTCCTTTAACAATCGGCGATGTATAAGGTTAATATGCGATTCGAAATCGGCGTTTTCGGGTCGGTTGGACGGGAAATCCCATGGTTGAGTGGACGATCTCTAAAGGGTTAACGCGCTACCCGGAGGCGCTGGCGCAAATGGAAGCGCGGGTCGAGGCGATTCTGGCTGGCGAGGCCGGGGAGCAAATATGGCTGCTGGAGCATCCGCCCATGTTTACCGCCGGCACCAGCGCCAAGCCCCAAGACCTTGTTTCACCCGATATGTTCGAGGTTTTTCAAAGCCGCCGCGGTGGCGAATATACCTATCATGGCCCGGGCCAACGCGTTGCCTATGTGATGCTTGATCTCAACAAACGCGGCCGCGATGTCCGGGCCTATGTGGGCAAGCTCGAAGCCTGGATCATTGCCACACTGGCGCAATTTAACGTGCAGTCGGGGCGGCGCGAAGGGCGTGTAGGTGTATGGGTAGACAGGCCCGGGCGCCCGCCGCTTTTAGATGGCCGCATGGCCGAAGATAAAATCGCCGCCATCGGGGTGCGGATTCGCCGCTGGGTCAGCTTTCATGGCATTTCGATCAATGTCGAGCCGGATTTGAGCCATTATCGCGGGATTGTGCCTTGCGGCCTTGCCGGTTACGGCGTTACCAGCCTTGTGGATCTGGGCATTCCGGCCACGATGGATGACCTGGACCTCGCGCTTCGCCGCAGCTTTACCGAAACCTTTGGCCGTTGATCGCTTTTTTGTGAACGCGTCACAATTTCATTGAATATCTCTACACATTTCCGTTATGTTTCTGTAATGAAATGTCGCATAATTTGAGGAGCATCCCATGCTGAAGGCACTTTTCGTTTCAACTTTCGCTGTGACCGGCGCCCTATCCACCGCCGCATTTGCAAACGGCGATGTCGCCGCCGGTGAAAGCCAGTATCGCAGCTGCAAAGCCTGCCATGCTATCGCCAATGGCAATGAGGTAATTGTTCGCGGTGGCCGCACTGGCCCCAATTTGTTCGGCATTATTGGCCGCACAGCCGGCACAGTCGAGGGTTTCCGCTACGGTGATGACACGCTGGCAGCCGGTGCCGCCGGCCTTGTCTGGACCGAAGAAAACCTTGCCGAATATGTAGCTGACCCAACCGGCTTCCTGCGGGCATACCTTGATGATCCCTCGGCCCGCAGCAAAATGAGCTTCAAACTGCGCTCCGGGGGCGAGGAAATCGCAGCCTATCTGGCCAGCCTCTCTCCAATGGAAGACGAAAGCGACGATACTGAAGAATCCGAAGAAAGCAGCGAAGGCTCGTAAAGCCCGCCACGCTTTGAATAGCCACATAAATGGTGCCGCCGGTTCTCTGTGCGGCACCTTTTTTATATCCGCACTGTTTTGTGACCTAAAAAATTGATCTGCATCAATCATTATAGTTGAGATAGGCGGAATCATGCTTTATCCAAGTAAAAAAACTACATGAGGCGAAAACCGAATTCGGATTCGCTGCAACTGGGACATGTCAGGAGTATATACATGGCAAATGCAGCCACACATGACCAAGACGACCATGCACGGCCGGGTTTCTTTACCCGTTGGTTCATGTCAACCAACCATAAAGATATCGGTATTCTATACCTTTTCACCTCGGCTGTAGTTGGGTTTATATCGGTCTTGCTGACCGTTTATATGCGCATGGAGCTGATGAACCCCGGCGTTCAATATATGTGTCAGGAAGGGGCGCGGGTTTTCTCGCAAGCTGCTGTTGGTGAATGCACACCCAATGGCCAACTCTGGAATGTGATGATCACCTATCACGGTATTCTGATGATGTTCTTTGTGGTGATCCCGGCAATGTTTGGCGGCTTTGGCAACTATTTCATGCCGCTGATGATCGGCGCGCCCGATATGGCCTTTCCGCGGCTCAACAACCTTTCGTATTGGCTTTATGTTTGTGGCACGGCACTTGGCGTGGCTTCAATGCTGGCGCCGGGGGGTAACGGGCAAGCGGGCTCCGGGGTTGGCTGGGTGCTTTACCCGCCGCTGTCAACGCTCGAGGGCGGCTATTCGATGGACCTCGCGATTTTTGCAGTTCACGTTTCGGGGGCCTCCTCGATTTTGGGCGCGATCAATATCATCACCACCTTCCTGAACATGCGCGCCCCGGGCATGACCCTGCACAAAACCCCGCTATTTGCGTGGTCGATTTTTATAACCGCATTTCTCATTCTGTTCAGCCTGCCGGTGCTGGCCGGTGCCATCACCATGCTGCTGACAGACCGCAACTTCGGCACCACCTTTTTTGACCCCGCCGGCGGTGGTGATCCGGTCCTTTATCAGCACCTGCTCTGGTTCTTTGGCCACCCCGAAGTTTACATGATCATTGTGCCCGGTTTTGGCATCATGAGCCATATCATCTCGACCTTTTCGAAAAAGCCGATCTTTGGCTATCTGCCGATGGTCTATGCCATGGTTTCCATTGGTGTGCTCGGGTTTGTGGTATGGGCGCACCATATGTATACGGTTGGCCTTTCCACCACCCAGCAAAGCTATTTTATGCTCGCAACCATGGTCATCGCGGTGCCAACCGGTGTGAAAATATTCAGCTGGATCGCCACCATGTGGGGCGGCTCGATCGAGTTCAAAACCCCGATGCTTTGGGCCATGGGCTTTTTGTTCCTGTTCACCGTGGGTGGCGTTACCGGCATCGTGCTTTCACAGGCCGCGCTCGACCGGGGCTACCATGATACCTATTATGTTGTGGCCCATTTCCACTACGTCATGTCACTCGGCGCGGTGTTCAGTATTTTTGGCGGCATCTATTACTGGATCGGCAAAATGTCGGGCCGCCAATATCCTGAATGGGCGGGTCAGGTGCACTTTTACACCATGTTTATCGGGGCGAACCTCACCTTCTTCCCGCAGCACTTCCTTGGCCGCAATGGTATGCCGCGCCGGATTCTTGATTACCCCGAGCAATTCGCGCAGTGGAACTACCTGTCCTCGATCGGTGCGTTTATCACTTTTGCATCCTTCGTTTTCTTCATCGGTGTTATGGTTTACACCCTGCGCTGGGGCAAAAAGGTAACCGAGCCGGCCTATTGGGGCGAGCATGCCGACACGCTGGAATGGACCCTGCCAAACCCGCCCCCCGAGCACACGTTTGAAACCTTGCCCACACCTGATATGTGGGACAAGGGCAAGCACTAATGCCCCCGGGCTCAGCAAAGTTTAAAAGGGCCGCATATGATGCGGCCCTTTCCAGTTCGGCCCCGGTGCAGCGCGATGACCCGCCAATTTGGGAAATCACCCTGAGGCCATACCGTTCCCTCGGGAAAAAGGGCTTTCGCAATACCATGATAATTGCGGGTTTCGGGTTGCTGCTGCCTACGCTGCCCTATTATTTTTCGGCAGCAGGATCGGCGATACTGCCATTTACGGGCGCGGCTTTATTGCTGCTCTGGCTGGCCTTCAAGGCAAATTACCGGCAGGCGGGCCTGTATGAGCACCTGCGCCTTTGGCATGATCTGATAGCGCTTGAACGCCACGAGCTGACCGGCGAAATTTTGCGCTGGCAGGCCAATCCCTACTGGCTGAAAATCAACTTCACCCAATCTGGCGGGCCGGTAGAAAGCTACCTCACACTTTTTGGCAATGGTCGCGAGGTCGAGCTTGGCGCCTTTCTTAGCCCAAAAGAGCGCGCCGCGTTAAAGGGTGAGCTCGAGGTGCAAATCAACCGTTTGGATATCAACGCATAAGCAAGAAACGGGTGGTGTTCGGCCCCGCTTTCGCTAGGCTCGCCGCATGATACCTCAAAAGCAAATGAGCGGCCGCGCCTGGCTTGAGATCCTGTTTCTTGCCATGATCTGGGGCGGGGTTTTCCTCGCTGCCGCGATCGCTCTAAAAGAGATTCCGCCCTTTACACTGGTGGCCATCCGCACCCTGCTGGCGGCGCTGGTTTTATGGGCGGTGTCGTTGCTGCGCCGCAGCCAAATTCCGAAAGGCTGGCGCACATGGCGGGCGCTGTTTGTGATGGGCATCCTGAACAACGCCATTCCCTTCACCCTGCTCACCCTCGGCCAAACCCAGATCGAATCCGGCCTTACCTCTATTTTCAATGCCGGCACCGCGGTTTTTGGCATTATCGTGGCCGCCATATTCCTGAAAGACGAGCGCCTGACCACCCGAAAATTGCTCGGGGTGGCGCTTGGCCTTGGCGGCATTATCCAAACCGTGGGTTATGACAGCCTGCGCACCCTTGATCCGCGCTCGCTCGGGCAAATCGCCAGTGTCATTGCAACCATCTCCTATGCTTTCGCCGGGGTTTGGGCGCGCAAAAACCTTTCAGGCCTTAGCCCCGATAGCGCCACCGCCGGCATGCTTACCGGTGCCAGCCTTGTCACCATCCCGGTCGCGCTTTTTGCCGAGGGCGTGCCGGGCCTGAATTATACGCTGCAAACATGGGGGGCGCTGTTTTATTACATCCCCGTTGCCACCGCGCTGGCCTATCTGCTTTATTTTCGCATTCTGGAAATGGCGGGCTCGGCCAATGTGCTCTTGGTTACGCTCATGGTTTCCCCCATCGCCATCTTGCTTGGCGCACTGGTTTTGGCCGAAGCGCTGCCGCCGCAGGCCTATATCGGCTTTAGCCTTATCGCCGCAGGGCTGGTGGTGATTGACGGTCGGGCCTTTTCAACCCTGCGCCGCTCGTTTATGCCTAGGTAAGGCAAAGCAAAAGGCAGGCAGATGATCTATAATTCGGCAAATGACTGGCACAATGCCGCCCATAAGCGGGTGGCGCTTTTTGGCATGTCCGGGCTCGGCAAAACCTATCTTTCCGAAATGCTGCGGGCCGGTGGCGCGTGGTTTCACTACTCGGTCGATTACCGTATCGGCACCCGCTACATGGGCGAGCATATTGTCGATAATTTCAAGCGCGAAGCCATGCGGGTGCCATTTTTGCGTGAGCTGTTGATGTCAGACTCGATCTATATCGCCTCCAATATCACCTTTGAAAATCTGGCACCGCTTTCCACTTATCTCGGCAAACCCGGCGACCCGGAAAAAGGCGGTATCGCCTTTGACGAATACCTCACCCGCCAACGCCAGCACTATGATGCCGAGCAAGCCGCGCTGCGCGACACCGGCCATTTTGTCAATAAAGCGCTGGAGCTTTACGGCTATGAGCATTTTGTCTGCGATACCTCCGGCTCTATTTGCGAGGTGGTAGATGGCACCAACCCCGATGATCCGGTGCTGCAAGCGCTCAGTGCCGCGGCGCTGCCTGTCTGGATAAAGGGCGATGCCAGCCATAAACAGGAGCTTTTGGCGCGGTTTGATGCCGCACCCAAACCGATGTATTACCGCGAGGAATACCTGTGCGAAAAATGGGCCGAATACTGCGCGCTGCGCCAAGTGGCCCCCGAAGCGGTAGACCCGAATGACTTCATCCGCTGGGGCTATAGCGAGCTGCTCGATGCCCGCCTGCCGCGCTATGCTGCCATCGCCGAAAACTGGGGGATCACGCTTGACGCCGATGATGTCCGCCATATCCGCAACCAGCAAGATTTTGACACCCTGATCGGCCGCACTCTGGAGGCGCAAGCCTGATGCCTATTCGCCTGCCCGCCACCCTGCCCGCTTTTGATATTCTGCGCGCCGAGGGCGTGAATGTGATGGATGAGGACACCGCCAACCGGCAGGAGGTGCGCCCGCTGCAAATCGGGTTGCTCAACCTGATGCCCAAAAAGGTGCAAACCGAAAACCAGTTCGCCCGCCTGATCGGGGCCAGCCCGATTCAGATAGAGCTGACACTGATAAGGATGACCGAACATCAGGCCAAAAACACCTCGGCCGCCCATATGGACCTGCACTACCAATCCTTTCAGGAGATCAAGCACCGCAATTTTGACGGGCTGATCATTACCGGCGCCCCGATCGAGCACCTGCCCTTTGAGGAGGTTTCCTATTGGGATGAAATGAAAGAGGTGATGGACTGGACCCAGACCAATGTGCTTTCCACCTTCGGGGTGTGCTGGGGCGGTATGGCGCTGATTTATCACCACCACGGGGTGCCAAAGCACATGCTGCCGCACAAGCATTTTGGCTGCTTCCGGCACCGCAACCTCGCGCCCGCCTCCAGCTATCTGCGCGGCTTTTCCGATGATTTTACGGTGCCTGTCAGCCGCTGGACCGAGGTGCGCGAAATTGATCTGCCGCCGGGGCTGGATGTGTTGATGCATTCAGACGAGGTCGGCCCTTGCCTGATCGAAGACAAATCACGCCGTGCACTCTATATTTTCAACCATCTTGAATATGACAGCGACACGCTGGCGCAGGAATATCAGCGCGATGTTGAAAAGGGCGAGGCCATCGAGGTGCCACGGGATTACTTCCCCCATGATGACCCGAGCCTCGAGCCCGAAAACCGCTGGCGCTCGCACGCGCATCTGCTTTATGGCAACTGGATCAACGAAATCTATCAAACCACCAATATCGACATTGATAAAATCCTCGAGGGCGACTCCAAGTGAGTTGAAGCCCATGGGGCGCTGGTGCATGATGAATAAAAAAGGATGGAGGCCGACATGAAAAAACCCTTTGACGGGGCCATTAGCCGCTATTTCGAGCAGGACGCCCCCGCCGAAATACGCGATTCCATCCGTTCCGGCGGCCGCAAGGATGTGCTCAGCAAAGGCTATCCTTATCGCAAGGTATTGAAAAACAAAGATTACCTGATCGAATATGACGCGCTTCAAATCGAGCTGGTCAAGCTACAGGCATGGGCCAAGGAAACCGGCCAACGCATTGCGGTTGTGTTTGAGGGCCGCGATGCGGCGGGCAAGGGCGGCACCATCAAACGCCTGCGCGAAAACCTCAATCCGCGCGGGGCGCGGGTGGTGGCGCTCTCCAAACCTTCCGATACGGAAATGACCCAGTGGTATTTCCAGCGCTATATCCAGCACCTGCCCGCCGCCGGCGAGATCGCTTTTTTTGACCGGAGCTGGTATAACCGCGCCGTGGTCGAGCATGTTTTTGGCTGGTGCACCCCTGATCAGCGGGCGCGGTTTTTCCGGCAAGTGCCCAAATTCGAGGAAATGCTGGTCAATGACGGCATTGCTCTGGTCAAGATCTGGCTCACGGTTGGGCGGGCCGAACAACTGCGCCGCTTTCTGGCCCGTGAAAGCGACCGGCTCAAACACTGGAAGCTTTCGGGGGTGGATATCAACGGCCTGCAAAAATGGCATGAATACTCGACCGCGATTTCGCAAATGTTTGCCCATAGCCATAGCGAGGCCGCGCCGTGGCACGTGATCCGCTCCGATGACAAACGCCGCGCCCGGCTCGCGGCCATCAAATTATTGCTGTCGCATTTTGATTACGCCGAGAAAGATAAAACCTCGCTGATGGGGGTAGATGCCAAAATATGCGGCAGCCCCTCTTTGATGGGCAACGAGGCCGGGCATTGAACAAACGCACCTCCTATCACCACGGTAATTTGCGGCAGGCTCTGGTGGAGGCAACCCTCTCGCTGATCACCGAGCGCGGCCCTCAGGGCTTTACTTTGGCCGAAGCCGCGCGTCAGGCCGGGGTTTCTGCTGCCGCCCCCTATCGCCACTTCAAGGGCCGGGAAGATCTGATCAGCGAGGCGGCACGGCAAGGCTATATCCTGTTTGGTGATCTGCTCGAGCACGCCTATGACGGCGGCAAGCCCACCCCGCTCAGTGCGTTCTACAAGGTTGGCCGCGCTTATCTGGCCTTTGCCAAGCGCCACCCCGGCTATTATATCGCCATGTTTGAATCGGGCGTTTCGCTCACCGGCAGTTCCGAACTGGCCCTTGCCTCCGATCGCGCCATGTCGGTGATGACCCTTGCCGCCGAAACCATGATGGCCCGTATTCCCGCGGCCGAGCGCCCGCCCGCGGTGATGGTCAGCCATCACCTTTGGGCGATGTCGCACGGGGTTGTCGAGCTTTTTGCCCGCGGCACCCCCGGCGGCCGCGCTGCGTTTTCGCCCGAAGAGCTGCTGGAAAGCGGCACCGGCATCTACCTGCGCGGGCTCGGTATCATCTCTGAATAAATTTTTTATTGCTTTCTCTTGATCTTCGGATAATGAGGCCTAAATATGTTAATGTGAATAACATTTACATAGGAAAGGAAGGAATATGGACACTGTGCTCGATATACTGAGGCAGGCCCGGGACTGGATCGACAGCCATGGCAAAATTGGCTGGATCGCGACAATGATTCTCGGATTTATCTTCGCCGGCCCGCTTGGGCTTGTGATTCTCTTTTACGCGTTAGGAACCGGACGAATGGGAAGAAGCAAAAAAAACTGGCGGCATTATGGCCAAAAATTTTCAACCAGCGGCAACGAGGCCTTTGACAGCTATCGGGATGAAACCCTGAAACGGCTCGAAGATGAACAAGCCGCGTTTCGCAAATTCATGGCCAATTTGCGCGCAGCCAAAGACAAGGCCGAGTTTGACCAGTTTATGGCCAACCGTGAAGCCCGCGGTTTTGAAGAGCCCGTTGCCCCGAACCCCCCGCGTGATGACTTCGGTGCCACACCAAGCCCGGCTTAAGCACTATTCCCCGCGGCATACCTGCCGCGGGGAATAGCACCCGTTAGGGATCATATTAGTTTTTTATTGCCCAATATGTGGCACTCTTGTTAGGCTGCCTCAAGCCAAGAGAAACCAACCATGCGCCATAGCCTCGTTAAACATCCACAGTTTTATGTGACCGCCCCACAACCCTGCCCCTATCTGGATGGCAAGATGGAGCGTAAACTGTTTGCCACGCTTTATGATGAAGGCGGGGTCGCGCTCAATAATTCGCTTTCGCATCAGGGCTTTCGCCGGTCGCAAAATGTTATCTATCGCCCGTCCTGCTCCGAGTGCAACGCCTGCCAGTCAGCCCGGGTAAGGGTGGCCGATTTCCAGCCGAGCCGCTCGCAAAAACGGGTGTTGAGGCGCAACAGCCACCTTGTCCGCACCCTCAAAACCCCGTGGGCGCGTGATTCCCACTTCCAGCTATTTAACCGTTACCTGCACTCCCGCCACGCCGATGGCGGCATGGCAGGCATGGATGAATATGAATTTAGTGCCATGATCGAAGAAACGCCGGTCAACACGCGGCTGGTCGAATACTCGGTCGTTCACGATGGTGTAAAAGTGCCGGTCGCGGTGTGCCTGAGCGATCTTTTGCAAGACGGCATGTCGATGGTATATTCCTTTTTCGCGCCCGAATTGGCAAAAGACAGCATTGGCACCTTCATGATCCTTGATCATATCCGCCTGGCCAAAGAAGCCGGCCTGCCCTATGTCTATTTGGGATACTGGGTGCAGGGCAGCCCCAAAATGGATTATAAATCAAAGTTCCAACCGCTTGAAACCTATCGCAATGGTGGCTGGTTGCCGCTGAAGGCAGAAGGCGAGGCCGACGCGGAACACCCGCTTGATAATCAACCGATTTCGCGACAAGTAGCCGCAATACACCTGCCGCCCCTGCCCGACCAATAACACCTCAAAGCGTTGGATGATTTGTGCCGCCCCCTAAAGGAGCGGCACTTTTTTATTTAGCCTTCCAACAGGTTTGGCACCAGCGTCACAATCGCCGGGAAGGCCCATAATATGGCCAGACCCAAAACCTGAATCAGCACAAACGGCACCACCCCGCGGTAAATATGGCCGGTGGTCACCGAAGGCGGCGCCACCCCGCGCAGATAAAACAGCGCAAAGCCAAATGGCGGCGTTAAAAAGCTGGTTTGCAGATTGATCGCGATCAGGATTGTCACCCATTTGGGGTCAAAGGTGCCGCCATAAATAACCGGCCCCACAATCGGAATTACGATATAGATGATTTCAAGGAAATCGAGCACAAACCCAAGGAAAAACAACACGATCATCACAATCAGGAATACCACCCATTGCTCGTCAAACGATTTCAGGAATTGCTGAATATATTCCTCGCCGCCAAAGGAGATAACCACCAGATTGAGCAATTGCGAGCCAATCAGAATGGCGAACACCATCGAGGTGACTTTCGCGGTTTCGCGCACCACCGGCGAAAGCACCGAGGTTCTAAGCAAGGTTATACAGGCAAAAATCAGCCCGGAAAACGCAATGAAATATGTGATTTGAGCCACCACATAAGCCACCCAGTTTTGCCATGAAACAGTTTCCACGCTCACCCGCAAATCAAAGTTGACCCCGATCAACAGCATGATCACCAGCGAGAAACTGGAGATAAGGATGAATTTGCCACTGGCGTTTTCATCTTTCAATTTGCGATAGGCGGCCAGCATTATTGCCCCTGCCGCACCAAGCGCTGCTGCCGGGGTCGGGTTGGTGATACCGCCAAGAATTGAGCCAAGCACCGCGATAACCAGCACCAGCGGCGGAAACACCACCCGCAATACCTCGTTTTGCGCGAGCCGCGGCCCGCATTTCCTTAGCCCGTAAAGGATCAGCAAAAACGGAATCGCCAGTTTGGCCCACGAGCCGCCAGGCAAATCTCCGGCCTTGATAAAATAATAGTCGACCAGTATCGCTGCCAAAATCCCCAGACTGCCAACAATCAGCGGCAGCGGGTTTTCTTGCCGCGCCACCCCTTGTGTAATGGCAAAAATAAGCCCGCTAATGGTCAGGATAATCAAAAGCCCGGTGCCAAGCGGGGCTGCACCTTCGATCTTGGCGACAACAAGCTCGGCAACTTCTTCGGGTGTGCGCTCCAGCGAAACCACACCGCTTTCGGCGGCCGCAGCATCCAACTCGGCTTTCAGCGCTACCGAGCGATCCCACATTTCCTGCCCGTGCTTTTCGATCATTGCGGCCTGGCAAGGCTCCGAAACATTGGTGCGCAGCTCTGGCTGTTCGCCAAGCTCGACCGTGGAGGAAACATAAATGCTTTGATCCCCCGAAAAATTGACAACATTCATGCCAACCGCAGTGCCGATGATCAGCAGCGGTGCAAACAAAAACCATGTGAGCTTGTGACGACCGGTTTCACCGGGGCCACTAGAGGCCAGTTGCGGAATCGGCGGGGCTTTGTGCGGGCGCAACAGCGCATAAACAAAGGCATAAAGCCCGTAAAGAAAGGCCAGAAAAATGCCCGGCAACAGCGCCGCCTGAAACAGAACCCCGGTCGAAAGCGCGGCGGGTTTACCAAGATAGGTAAGCGCATCGCGGCAGCCGATCGCCGCAGCACGGGCTTCCTGCGCGGTGGCATAAAGATCGCCGGCAAGCGAGCCGAGCAGCACGATAACAATAGAGGGCGGAATGATCTGCCCGAGCGTGCCGGAGGCGGCAATCACCCCGGTGGCCAGCTCTGGCGAATACCCATTGCGCAGCATGGTAGGCAGTGAAAGCAACCCCATGGTTACCACAGTGGCGCCGACAATACCGGTAGAAGCGGCCAGAAAGGCGCCTACAATCACCACCGAAACCGCCAAGCCACCCGGCAGCGGGCCAAATACCCGCGCCATCGTGGTCAGCAAATCCTCGGCGATTTTGGAGCGTTCCAGCGTCACGCCCATCATCACAAACATCAGCACCGCCAGCAGGGTTTCCAGCGATTGGCCGGCAAACACCCGGTCATTCATCCGGTTGACCACAAATGCGATATTGCGATTCAGCGCCTGCTCCCAGCCGCCTTCAAAAATGGGGCCGGTAATGGTGGGTAGGTCGGGAAACCTGAAACTCGTGATTTGATCTGACGACAGCCCGCTATTGATCAGGGCTATATATTCGTCAGACCTTGTATTGATCGCCGCATGGGTCAAGATACCGGACTGATCCAGCACCGCCAAAATGCCGAAGGCCATCGTGCCCGCCCCGCCAATGGCGAAAGCCACGGGAAAGCCCGACATAATGCCGACAAACAGGCTGATAAACACGATGATAAGGCCGACCTCGACCCCGTCTAAACCATAAATCATTTCAAGCCCTTTTAATGAATGGCGGCGGCAATTTCGGCCGTCTCGTCGTTGAGTTTGTCGCGATCAAGGAATTTATTCTCGGATTTTTTACCCTCGATAAACTCGGCAAGCGAGCGAAAGAAAAATCCGAAGCCTTGCACAATGATCATCAGCGCGAAAGCCACCAGCAGCACCTTGAAGATGAAGTAACCGTTAAACCCGTTCGGCGAAAACCCGATGGTCTCGATTTTCATTTTTAGAAACGAGGCTTTTCGCAGCATCGACTCAAGATCGGCCGAGGCCGGAAATTTGGGGTTGACCAAAGAGCGCCACATAAAGAACCAGCCGAACATCCAGATCAAAAACATGCTTGGCAAGATGAAAAACAGCGAGCCAAACATATCAATTACTTTTTTGGCGCGAAACCCTACCCTTGCATACACAAGGTCTACCCGCACATGGCCACCCTGCACAAAGGTATAGGCCGCCACGAGGGCCACGACCATCGCGTTATATAGCTTGAGCTCTTCGCTAAACCAGCTCAGGTCTTTGGTGAAAACAGTGCCAAACGGGCCAACCGATATTTCGGAAACCCTGAAAATACGTTGCAGAAATACGATCATCACCTGCTGGATGACCATGATCAGCCCTGCCCAGGCAAAAAACCGGCCAACACTGTTGGAAAAGCCCTCGATAACCCGCACCACGCCCCACATAAACGGGCGATGAAACAGGCCGATTACCAGAAAAACCAAAAATATGTCTATGATAACAAAAAGAAATTCTTTCGAGGCACCATAATAGATAAACCGGATGAGCGATTCACTGCTATTGGCCCAGTCGAGCCACGCCATCGGATTAACAATTGCGTTATAAAGGTTCACAAACCCTGCCAATAACTGGCCCGCGACCCAGCTTAGCCATTCAGCCATCTGATTTCTCTCGTTTAATGTGCAAATGCAAAAATGCCCCCCACCCGAAAGGGAGGGGAGCACTTGATCAGGTCAGAGATTAGCCGAGAACGCGGTCGCGCTGGGCGCGGTAAACACCTTCGGATGTCTGAATCCAGGCGGAAGAAGCGGCCATGGAGGCATTATAGCTTGCGCGCATTTCGGCAAAGATCGCATCTTCCATATAGCCATCGAGCACTTCCTTGGAAGCCGCGCCAAATGCATCCCAGATGCTGTCATTGAATTCGCGAATCTGCACACCTTCGGAAACAAGGCGCTGCAAAGCGGCACCGTTATTGTTCAGGAACTGGGCGAGGTTCCACTGGTGGGTCTCGGCGGCCGCGATTTCAATGATTTTCTGATGGGCTGCTGACAGATCATTGAAAACTTCGCGGTTGGTGGCCAAGGAAAGAGCCGCACCCGGCTCGTGGAAGCCAGCGGTGTAATAGGTTTTGGTGATTTCCTGGAAGCCGGCAACCTCGTCAGCCCACGGGCCGATCCATTCGGTGCCGTCAATCGCACCGGAAGCCAGTGCCTGATAAACTTCCGAACCCGGCAGGTTTTGCACCGAAGCACCGAGCAAGCCGAGCGCCTGGCCACCAAGGCCCGGCATACGGAATTTTAGCCCGTTGAAATCTTCTGGCGAATTCATCTCTTTGGCAAACCAGCCGCCCGATTGCGCACCGGTGTTACCGGCAAGGAAGGATTTCAGGTTGAAAACTTCGCCAAGCTGGTCATGGAATTTGGCCCCATCGCCCTGATAATACCAGTTGGCGGTTTCTTGCGCTGTCATCCCGAAAGGAATGGTGGTGAAATAGGCATAGCCCGGATGCTGGCCGATAAAGTAATAGTCAGCGCCATGATACATATCGGCTTGGCCGGATGAAACCGCATCAAACACCTCAAATGCGCCCACAAGCTCGCCTGCGGCCTTCACTTCCACAGTCAAGGTGCCATCTGTCATCGCGGTGATGCTGTCGGCACAACGCTGTGCGGCGTCAAAAACACCGGCGAGGCCACGACCCCAAGTTGTTACCATCGTCAGCGTGCGGTTGCCCTGCGCATAGGCAGGCGCTGCCAGTGTGCTGGCCGCGGCGGCGGTGCCACCCAGTGCTGCTTTGGTAATAAAAGAACG
>Ga0316205_10001467_pt1 | contig 29493 bp, 29 predicted proteins | sample 3monthpyrite_MG_FD_204941 | JGI IMG/M metagenome (GOLD analysis project Ga0316205, IMG submission 204941) | Microbial mat bacterial communities from mineral coupon in-situ incubated in ocean water Damariscotta River, Maine, United States -... | ecosystem: Environmental > Aquatic > Marine >...
CGGTGGTCGCCGTATCATTGTGAATCAATACAATTTCACCTATAAACCCATTGATATTAGTGAGAATGCTATTGAGAGCATTTCCTCCATGCTGTCAAAAGAACTTCCTGAGGTTGTTGTAATTCCAGAAAAAGGAGAATATTTTGAGGTCTTAGATCGCTTAAAGTCATTCAATACTCGAAAAAAAGTAATTATGATACTTGGATCAAACATTGGAAATCTTTTGCATCCAAGAGCCATTGATTTTCTCAGCAAACTCAAGGATACCATGAATTATGAAGATCTTTTGTTCGTGGGATTCGATCAGAAGAAAAACCCGCAAGTGATCTTGGATGCCTATAATGACGCTACCAAAGTCACGGAAACATTCAACAAAAATCTATTGGCCAGAATTAATCGTGAATTAGGAGCTAATTTCAATCTTGAAAAATTCACCCATTGGGAAACCTATAATCCCGAAACGGGCACTGCCAAAAGCTATTTGGTGGCTACAGAATTTCAAACAGTCACTATTGAAGCACTTGACAAGGTTTTCTACTTTGAAAAATGGGAAACTATACACACCGAAATTTCTCAAAAGTATGACGATCATATCATAAAATGGCTTGCAAACGAAGCAGGTCTCGTTATTGAAACCTCTTTTACGGACAGTAAGCAATATTATAAGAATTATGCCTTTAAAAAAACCCGCACCTCATGAAAGCAGTATGGAATAACACAATTTTAGCCGAAAGTAATGACACCGTTGTTGTTGAGAACAATCACTATTTTCCTCCCTCATCCATTAATAAAGACTACTTCAAAGAAAGTGAAACCCATAGCACATGTCCTTGGAAAGGCCTGGCCTCTTATTACACAATAGAAGTGGATGGAATGACCAATCCCGATGCTGCTTGGTTTTACCCAACTACCAAACATACTGCCAAACCCATCGAGGGATATATCGCTTTTTGGAAGGGCGTACAGGTGATAGACTAGTTGAAATTCCAACTAAATTTCCCTACCCATTTCGGGTTTTTATTATACCTTTGGGCTCCCCCCTAAGTATTAGTTCATTATTATTTATATACTGAGAAATTTTCTGAAATTATCAGAGGGTTTCCGTAGTGTTTTGTTGCATATTAGATCAAAATCTAACCGTAACGAAGGTGAATACTAATGATTAAAAAAATCAAATAACAACATGAAAATCAAAACAATGAAAAACCAATTAGTAAAATTAAGTGTCTTTGTAGTATTAATTACAGGATTAGTAGCATGTAGTAATGATGATTCCAACAACGATGATGGCCCCGCTGATGGACAATTTATAGCCACTGTGGATGGCAACTCCTTTACCGCAGATGGACAAAGTGCTTTTGCTGCTTTATTTAATGGCGCTCTTAATGTAACTGGTATTGATGGCTCAGGGGGAACAATAACTATTTCTATTTCAAATGCAGCCACTGGCAACTTTAATCTAGGAGAAAATAACGGTGACAATGCTGCAGCCTATACAATTAACGGCGAAAATGCCTTTATATCTCATGGAGAAGGAGGATCAGGGCAAATAACTATTACTTCTTTAGACGAGGAAAATTTGTTGGTATCCGGTACTTTTGAATTCACTGGAGCCAGACAGTCCTTTGACGACGATGGAAACATTATTACAGAAACTATTAGTATTACAAGTGGCGCTTTTAGCAACATTCCTTTAGAAACTCAAGTGGTTGGTACTGGCAACGGTAATTTCGCAGCGGAAGTTGATGGCGTTGCCTTGGATCCAGATGCTCTTTCTGCCATTGAAACTTCTTTATTAGGCAATACTATTATCACAATTTCGGCAACTAATAATACCACCCTACAAAACATTGGTATTACGTTACCCGGAGACATCACGGTTGGAACACATGACTTTACATCCTTACCTTTACCAGGAAGTATTGTTGCTCAATATTCTCCTGTTTTAGGGGGAGGCACTGTTCCTTTTGTATCCATTGACGGGACAATAACTATTACAGCGTACGATCCAACTACTGGAATTATGGAAGGCACCTTTGAATTTACTGCAGGGGATTTCTTAGGACAAGATCCTACTACTTTTGAAATAACTAGCGGAGTATTCTCTGTTGAGATTATTTAAACGAATAGATACAGTTAAAAAAAGCAGCGATGATATCGCTGCTTTTTTTTATACAAAACGTTTCAAAACTTCCAACAAGCGCCCAAGATCATCTTTCGAATTGTAAAAATGAAAACTAAGACGTATTCCCTTTCCTCGTTTTGAAACTATAATCTTCTCTTTAGTCAATGCTTCAAAAAGCGCAACACCGCCCTTAATATTGTAGATGGTTCCACAATCTTTTCTATTGACAATTTCTGAATCCAACACACCTAAGGATTCCAGTTGAGGCTTAACCCATTGCGATAGTTCTCGATTTCTTTTTTCAATAACATCCATTCCTATGCCCTTCAGAAAAAGGATGGATTGCTCCAAACTACCATAGGTCAAGGCATCTTGATGCCCTGGTTCAAAATGTTTTATAAAGTGAACATGATCGCGCTTACTATATGCCGCTTCGGCCGAATTAAAACCAATGGTTCTAGGAGAAAAGCGACCTTTCATCTCTTCCTTTATCATGAAGACTCCATTTCCATATCCCGCTAACAACCACTTGTAACAACTTGCTCCTAGCACATCCAATGGACTTTTCAAAAAATCAAACTGTCGAGCTCCTAAAAACTGAGTTCCATCCGCTACTAACAACATGTCTGGATATTGATCCTTAAGTTGCCTAAGAAACTCCATATCCATGACCAATCCATTAATATACTGTACCAGACTAAAGGCAAAGACATCTGGCCTATGTTTGGCCACAGCACTTTCAATACTTGTTTCAAGATGTTCATCTATTTCAGCATAGACTACTTCAAAGCCCCTTTGCTCTACCGGCCAGTTAACAGAAGGATAATCATGGTTTAGCAAGAGTACTTTTTGGTTCTTAGGAAGTCCTTCCATAAGCACATTAAAGCCAAAAGAAAAATTGGGAATCAAAGCCAGATTATTATCTGGAGCATTAAAAAATTCACTCAGCGTCCCCTTAATTCGTGCCAAATGACCCCTATGTGTATCTCTAAAAATACTTCCTCCTTGCATCAAAGCTTCATCATGTTTTCTTCTCCATTGTAGTAATGATTTGGATAATACCCCCGAAGAAGCCGTGTTGAGATAAGTACATGAGGAGAGTATTGGAAATTCTTTTTTCAAATCTTGCATAGGTAGTGGGCTAAATTGCTAAAATTCGGTAATTTTACATATGGCATAAAAATAATCAAGTATGTTTTCAAAAGCCAATAAAAAAGAAAGAATTGATCCAGATCAAAAAGCGCTTTACGAGCATGCCCATGCCCGTATCAAACAAAAAAAGCGGTTGATGTGGCATTTTATCGTGTTTCTCATTGGTTCGGTCTTCTTGATAATTATTAATCCCATTTTAGGTATAGGAAATGAATTCTTTATAAAAGATTGGTTCGTCTGGGCCATCTTAATTTGGGCCTTTTTGTTCTTCATACATCTTTTCAATGTTTTTGTTATGAAGCGCTTTATGGGAAAAGAATGGGAGAGTGCTCAATTAGATAAATTAAGAGCAAAACAAGAAAAACGTATTGCCCAATTGGAGCAAAAAGTGGAAAAAGAACTTCCTTTACCCAATGAAGCTGCTCAAGAGTCTGACATAAAAAAAAACGACACACCCCATCAAACACCACCAGAAATAGAATGATTACAATGATCGCTGCTGCCGGTGAAAACAACGAACTTGGCAAAGACAATGACCTAGTTTGGCATTTGCCAGACGATTTTAAACGATTTAAAGATCTCACAACCGGCCATCATATTATTATGGGGCGTAAAACGTTTGAATCTTTTCCTAAGCTTCTGCCCAATAGAACACATGTTGTAATAACACGTAACCAAGAGTATCGCGCCGATGGCGTTATTATGGTCTATGATATGGAAACAGCACTGGAAATTGCTAAAGAAGACCCCCAACCCTTTATTATTGGAGGTGGGGAGATTTATAGAATAGGGATGGACTATGCCGATAAAATTGAACTCACCCGGATATATGGCACTTTTGAAGCGGACACGTATTTTCCCGAAATTCCTGAAGAAGATTGGGAATTAGTTCAAGAGGAGCCTCATGACATAGACGAACGTCACAACTATCGGTTCACCTATCAAACCTTTGTGAAAAAGTAAGACCTCATTCTTTTCTAGATGGGGCTGAATAATTATAATTGTGGAAACCCTATTCAACACGATAGCGCAACGGCATAATCTAAGTTTATTGGATTTCAAGCCACTTCAAGGAGGTGATATCAATAGCGTATATTATTGGAAGTGCCTGTCTGGTAATTTTGTGATCAAACTGAACAGTGCTACGCGTTTTCCAGAAATGTTTAACAAAGAAGCTCAAGGGTTGCAATTGCTGGCTTCTTCAGGAAGTTTTAAGGTCCCAAAAGTGATCACATTTAATACTATTGAAGAGTATTCATATATAATTCTTCAATATATAATTCCAGGAACCAAGGGGTCTCTTTTTTGGGAGCAGTTTGGTCAATCATTGGCCCAGCTCCATCAAATTACTCAGGACACCTTCGGCTTAACCCACGATAATTACATTGGCAGCTTACCTCAATATAATAATAGCGAAAAATTAGCTAGTGAATTCTATATTAATCAACGGCTACAACCCCAGTTTGAAATGGCTGGGCAGCGTGGATATATATTTAAGGAGTTGGATGTGTTTCTGACAACGATTACTTCTGAAATACCCAACGAATCTCCTTCCTTAATTCACGGCGATCTCTGGAATGGAAATTATTTAGTTTCTGAAGAGGGATTCCCGGCGCTTATCGACCCTGCTGTTTGCTATGGGCCTCGTGAAATGGACATCGCTATGATGCGCTTGTTCGGAGGATTTCCTTCCGAAGTATTTTCTATTTACAACGAAGTGTTTCCACTTACTAAAAATTGGGAAACCCGCACCTCACTATGGCAGCTATATTATTTACTCGTTCACCTTAATCTATTTGGAGCGGGGTATCTACCTCAGGTAAAACAAATTGTAAAACAGTATACTTAAATTAAAAAAGTTATTTTTGCACTGCAAAAACCAACACATGAAAGCATATATTTTCCCCGGTCAAGGGGCGCAATTTACAGGAATGGGTCAAGACCTATATGATGCATCGGCTAAGGCAAGAGATTTGTTTCAGCAAGCAAACGAAGTTTTAGGTTTTGATATTACTAAAACCATGTTCGAAGGAACTCCTGAAGAATTAAAAGAAACAAAGGTTACACAACCAGCTATTTTTCTTCATTCTACTGTTCTGGTTGAAGTTATGGGAGATCGTTTTCAACCGGATATGGTTGCCGGACATTCTCTAGGTGAACTATCGGCCCTAGTAGCCAATAAAACTATTGCATTTGATGATGGCCTGCGATTGGTTTCTAAACGTGCTCAAGCTATGCAGAAGGCTTGCGAAATGCAACCATCTACTATGGCAGCCGTATTAGGGCTTGAAGATACTATTGTCGAGGGCATTTGTCAAGACACCTCAGGCATTGTGGTGGCCGCAAATTATAATTGTCCAGGTCAATTGGTTATTTCGGGAGAAATTGATGCCATTGGTTTGGCCTGTGAGGCACTCACAGAGGCTGGGGCGCGTCGTGCGCTTGTACTTCCAGTAGGGGGTGCTTTTCATAGTCCGCTGATGGAGCCCGCAGGTGAAGAGCTTGCAGCAGCTATTGAAAACACACAATTTACAGATCCTGCCTGTCCTATATATCAAAATGTAAGTACTTCAGCAGTAACCAATTCTTCGGAAATTAAAAAGAATCTTATTTCTCAATTGACGGCACCGGTAAAATGGACACAAAGCATGCAAAATATGATTGCTGATGGGGCTACTCACTTTATCGAAGTGGGGCCTGGAAATGTACTTCAAGGATTAATGCGAAAAATTGATCGTAGCGTAACTACTGAAAAAGCTTCGATATAAAAAAAGCCCGGATAAAACCCGGGCTTTTTTTAATCTCTATTACATACTACTTTTTATACACCACGCCATTTTTCATTACAAAAGTGACATTTTCCATAGTGTTAATGTTTTGAGTAGGATCATCATCTACAGCAACGATATCTGCCAAGAAACCAGCTACTAACTGACCTAGTTCATTCTCCATATCCAATATTTTGGCATTGGTAACAGTAGCAGATTGTAGGGTTTCCATAGCAGGCATACCCGCTTCTACCATATACCCAAATTCTTTTCCATTTCCACCATGAGGAAACACGCCAGCATCGGTGCCGAACGCTATTTTCACACCTTCACTGTAGGCCATAGCGTACATGTTTTGAATTTTTGATCCAATCTCTAATGCTTTAGGGACAATAATAGCTGGGTAATATCCTGGTATTTTTGCTTTATCTGCAACATATCTCCCTGCAGAAATAGTAGGCACCAAATAGGTTCCGTACTCTTTCATGAGCGCCGCCGTCTCCTTATCCATCAATGAACCATGTTCTATTGTTGTTACTCCCGCTCGAATAGCTCTTTGCATACCTTCCTTACCATGTGCATGAGCGGCTACTTTGAGTCCGTAGTCCTTGGCTGCTTTAACCACTGCATCTACCTCTTCTTGTGTAAACTGAGGATTTTGTCCATTTTTAGCAACGCTTAATACGCCTCCAGTGGCTGTAATCTTGATCCAATCTGCCCCATTTTTATATCGTTGACGTACCGCTTTATAGGCATCTTCAACGCTATTAACTACGCCCTCTTTTGGACCTGGATCTCCTTTAAACTCATTTCGGAATCCGTTGGTTGGGTCGGCATGCCCTCCTGTTGTTCCCAACGCTTTCTCTGCCGTAAATATTCTTGGACCCGGAATCGTCCCTTTTGTAATGGCATTTCTAAGGGCAACATTAACGCCGCTTCCTCCCATATCTCTAACGGTTGTAAATCCTGCTAGTAATGTTCTATTAGCTATCTCTGCCGATTTAAAAGCCACATCGGCTTCGTTCAACGTAAATACCTCCAAGTAACGTGTTGGACTTGTTTCACCTTCAATATGCACATGCATATCGATAAGTCCCGGAAGTACCGTCTTTCCTTTTAGATCTATCACCACGTCGTCACTATTCTTAGCGCTTACGAATCCATCTTCTACACTTTTAATTTTGTTTCCAGAGACAATGATGGTTTTGTTGGTTAGCACTCCACCATTCTTGGTATCTATTATTTTACCACAATGAAGGTAGGTATCTTGTGCCGTGGCCATAACAAAAACCAGTAGCATGAGTGTTAGTAAAAATTGTTTCATCTGTTTATGGTTTGGTTTATAAAATTGATTCCACGCACATTCTATATTGTAAGAATGCAGGCATGTGATTAGTCTTTATTTCTAACTCTTTTCTCCCACTCCCATGCCGATTTCAACGCCTCTTCCATAGTTTTTTCTGCCTTCCATCCAAGTACTTCATTGGCTTTCTTCGTGTCTGCATAGACCGCTATTACATCTCCAACCCGTCTTTCTACAATTTTGTAGTTCAATCTCTCATTGGTTACTTTCTCGAAAGATTTCACCACTTCCAAAACAGAACTTCCTCTTCCTGTACCTACGTTATAGGTTTCCATGGCGGCTTCATTTTTTCCAGAAACAAGTCTAGTGAGCCCCACTACATGAGCTTTCGCAAGATCGACCACATGAATATAATCCCGAACACAACTTCCATCTTCGGTAGGATAATCGTCTCCAAACACTGAGAGTTCTTCTCTAATACCCGCGGCTGTTTGTGTTATAAACGGCACTAAATTTTGAGGAACTCCAATGGGTAACTCTCCAATTTCTGTAGAAGCATGAGCACCAATAGGATTAAAATAACGCAATGATATAGCTTGCAATCCAGAGACAGCACAAGTATCTGCAATAATCTCTTCACTAATTTGTTTTGTGTTTCCGTAGGGAGATGTGGCCTGTTTTACAGGGGCATTCTCAGTAATGGGCAATGTGTCAGGCTCGCCATAAACGGTACAGGATGAGCTGAATATAAAATTATTGATCCCATGGTGATTGCTTTGCTGCAATAAGTAGATGAGTGTTGTGATATTATTTTCATAATAAAGGAGTGGATTTTCAACACTCTCTCCAACGGCTTTACTCGCTGCAAAATGAATGATCCCTTCTAAATCTGAATGAGCAGCAAACAGTTTCTCAACCGCTCCCTTCTCTCTCAAATCAATTTCATGGAATTCTGGTGCAACGCCCGTAATGTTTTTAATTCTGTCTAAAACCTCTCTGGAAGAATTGGATAGATTGTCTACAACAATTACCTCAAAGCCTGCCTGTTGTAATTCAACAACGGTATGAGAACCGATATATCCTAATCCACCTGTAACAAGAATTTTACTCATTATTGGTTACAAAATTTATAACGTTTTCAGTAATAAATTGAATTTGTTCATCATCTAATTCGGTATGCATCGGCAAAGAAATAACTTCTTTAACAAGCTGATTGGTCACTGTAAAGTCTGCTTCATTATAGCGCTCATCGCGATACGCCTTTTGAAGGTGTAAAGGAACTGGATAATATACCCCACAAGGGATTCCTTGATCATTCAAATGCTTTGCCAATCCATCTCTATCCACATGTAAGATACGCAAGGTATATTGATGAAAAACATGACAATCTTGATGATCGCAGGTACCGTCCACAACGTTACATGTTCCGGTAGGTGTGACAATGTTATCAATTCCTTGAAACGCTTCTGAATATTTTCTCGCAGTTCTTCTACGGATGTTATTGTATTGGTCCAAGTTAGGAAGTTTCACTCGCAATACGGCCGCCTGAATAGAATCAAGGCGTGAATTAACTCCAACTACATCATGATAATATCTTGTATACATCCCATGATTCACAATTCCTCGAATGGTATGTGCTAGGTCATCATCGTTGGTAAAAATAGCACCCCCGTCTCCATAACAGCCCAAGTTCTTAGAAGGAAAAAAAGAAGTAGAAGACACATGACCCATGGTTCCGGCCTTTCTTTTATTTCCATCTTTTGATGTATAGCTCGCGCCTATACCTTGAGCATTATCTTCAATAACATAAAGATCATGTTCATTTGCTATATCCATAATAGCGTCCATATTGGCTACTAATCCAAATAAGTGAACAGGCACAATTGCTTTAGTATTGGGGGTAATTGCCTTTCTCAAGGCCTCCACGTCAATATTAAAATCTACCGGGTCCACATCCACCAATACAGGCGTCAATCCTAGCAATGCAATAACCTCAACAGTAGCGGCAAAGGTAAAATCTGCCGTAATAACTTCATCACCTGGTTTCAAGCCCAAGCCCATCATCGCTATCTGTAAGGCATCCGTTCCGTTGGCACAGGGAATAACATGAGCAACATCCAAATACGCTTCTAGTTCTTTTTGGAATTGGTGCACTTCTGGACCATTTACAAAGGCGGCAGATTCTATCACATTCAACACCGAAGTATCTACCTTTTCTTTTATATTTTCATACTGACCCTTCAGGTCAACCATGTGTATTTTTCTCATAAATTTCGCTCATAGAATGTCTTCAAAACTACGAAAATTGAACATGTCAAGCAATGTAATTACGCAAAGAAGCGTATTTTAGCGCCATACTTTCAATCAATGCAAATTTTATATAGTTTTTTAACTAGCATCAGTTCCATTTTTTTGTGGGTTGCCCAATTCTTTAGTGGCAAAATGAAACTATTTGTGCATGGAAGGAAAGAGGTTTTTTCAACACTCGAGAAAAAGGTTCAAAGAAATGACAAAACAATCTGGTTTCACTGTGCTTCGTTGGGAGAATTTGAACAAGGATTACCTATTATGGAAGCTGTTAAAAGTAGCATGCCCGATTATAAATTAATCGTTACCTTTTTTTCTCCATCGGGTTATGAAATAAAAAAAGACGCACCCATTGCAGATGCGGTTACCTACCTTCCTTTGGACACTATATCAAATGCTAAAAAATTCCTTTCCATCGTACATCCATCTTTGGCCATTTTTGTGAAGTATGAATTTTGGCCGAATTACCTCAAGGAATTGAAGAGCACCAATGTTCCCACCTTGCTAGTATCTGGTTTATTCAGAAAAAATCAGATATTTTTCAAATCACATGGCGGGTTTATGAGAAAAGCCTTAGGTAATATTCAACACTTTTTTGTGCAAGACAAGCACTCAGAAGAATTACTACATGATATCAACATTACAAACACAACGGTAAGTGGAGACACTAGATTTGATAGAGTTTCTCATCAAATAGAACAGGACAACTCACTGTCTTTTGTTGCCAAATTTAAGGGTAATTCCACCTGTATTGTCTGCGGAAGCACATGGCCGGAAGATGAAACCGTGTTACTGGATTATATCAATATGGCTCCCGCAACGGTTTCTTTTATTATCGCTCCACACAAAATAGACGTATCCAATATTGAGAATTTCAGAAAGAAACTCACTAAAACAAGTGTTCTTTTTTCAGAAAAGGAAGGCAAAGACCTTTCTCAATTTTCCGTTTTAATTGTGGATACCATTGGCCTTCTCACCAGAATATATAGCTATGCAGATATTGCATACGTAGGTGGTGCTATGGGAAAAACAGGGTTGCATAATATTCTTGAACCAGCCACTTTTGGTGTACCTATTGTAATAGGTCAACATTTAGATACATTTCCTGAAGCACTTCGCTTACAGCGATTAGCCGGCCTTTTCTCGGTAAACAGTACCGCAGAATGCACTACTATTTTGTCAAAACTAGTAACGAATACGTCGTTTCGAAACAAAACTGGAATGATCTCTGGCCATTTTGTAAATAGCAATACTGGAGCCACTCAAAAAATCATGGAATACATTAAAACGCTACACAGTGATAGCTTGATTTAAGTAGCGCCTAAAAGGAAGCATTTCTTGATAGACATGAATCACCCGTTCTTTAAAATTTGAATCTTCGATCTCCTTTCTTGTTACCGCATGCATCACAACAAAAGACCTGTGCTTTAAGAGATCAATATGTCGATGATCTAGAGAAAACCCTTTGGGAGCCATTTTCAAAGGAGCATCGTCCATCAACACTCCAAATGTTTTTTTAAAGGAGGGCTTATTTAAAATTTTCCGAAATTCTTCGCCATCATAGTCAATAGCTTCACGAATACTCTTCAGTTCTTGACTGGAAGGATGCCAATAGCCGCCCCCCATAAACGATTCCAAGATCCCAAATTCGATATAAAAATCACCCTGTTTACTACGCTGATCTAAACCTGCTCCAAAATGATCTTTGTATACAGGTTTATTTGGATGATAGAGCAAATTATTATTAATACGGTTGATGGCTTTTTTGCCAGGCGTATCAAAGTAGTCATCATCTAAACTTGCGAATGCTTCATTCATATCATCCAACCAGGCAATAAAGAAATCTCTTATTGCATGATACTCCTTACGATGCACATCCATCCACGATTTATGGTTGTTCTTCTGAAGTCGTTCTAAAAAGTCAAAAAGTGCCGTAAAACTCATAGGGCTATTGCATGCTTTTGATCTGTCCTTTTAGCTCTTCCATAGATGCATGGAGTTGTTTTAACAACCCGCTATTGGCGGGTTCTTCCAACCCAAAGGTGAGTTTACTATTGACCAGCCATAATTCTTGAATATGCGCTATTTCGATATCTATGGGAAGGTAGTCTTCATTCAACGAAACTAGGGTTACCTTATACGGATTGTTAGTTATTTTCTGAAGTTTTTTAACAAGTACAGAATCGTGCATCACAACAATGTATATTCTACTATCAGAAGCTTCGGCGATGTTAGAAACTGCTTTTCCCAAGACCCAGTCATTGGGCCTAATGCTTGGCAACATACTATCCCCTTCCACCTGAAAACCACGATACGTAGCGTTTCGGTATTGGGGTAATGGAATATTAAACGTTGGTAAGGACTGATACCATTCAACATCCTGAATGTTGTGAGGGTATCCAGCTGCTGCCTTTTGATTCACGAGAAGAATGTTATCATTTCCTTCTTCAGATAAGGTGATTATTTTTGGGCTCACATCTCCTCCATTCACATCCATGTATTGAACATGGCTTTTTCCAAACAACCAAAGCGGATTAATCCCAAACTGGTTGAGTAATTCCATGACTACTTTTCCAGAAGGTTTGGTTTTACCTCGTTCAATATCAGCTGTACTCGTTCCTACATCCAAAAGTTCGGCAAAAGATTGCTGTGTGAAGTGCAGTTCTTCACGCACTTTTTTAAAGCGAATGGCTTCTATGGGAATGTTCTTGTCCATACTCAAATATAGTTAATTTTGGAATATTTCCAAATTCTAGTAGGAATATTTCCATAAAAATACATTTTTGGGGTCAATTGTAACCATATAGGGCAAATGCGTGTCAAATAATTAGGTGAAATGTCCTATCAATCAAAAAAAACGTTAATTTTAACATAATATTAATCGCTAATCTATATCAACTATGAAAAAAATTTGTTTATCAATTGCAGCCTTATGCTTAATTGTATCTGTAACTTCTTGTAGAGAAACTAAAGAAGGTGCTGAAGATGCAGCTAATGAAGTAGAAACTGTAGTAGAAGAAGCTGGAGACGCTGTGGAAGAAGCAGTGGAAGACGCTGGTGAAGCTGCAGAGGAAGCTGGCGAGGCAGTAGAAGAAGCCGTGGAAGAAGTTGTTGATTCTTTAAAGTCTGGTGCTGAAAGTGCCATAAATGACGCAGGTTCTGCGGCCGCAAACGCGCTGAAAGAAGGTGCTGACAAGGTCAAAAAGGAAGTTACTGGTGACAACAATTAAATAAATCACCCACAAAAAAAGCTCCGTTATACGGAGCTTTTTTTTGCTCTAAACTTGAGGTTGAAACCATCAGATTCTAGCATCAAACATTTTGGAAACGACCCAAGGTTCATTTTGGATACTGACACAAAATTTGTATCTTCTCACCACATAAAACCAGCTTTTTTTGCTAACCATCGAGCAAAACAGGATTCTTTGTAGCGGACGCGCTTTATTTTACTACCCCCCACAAAAAATAAGCCCTTTACTTACAAGAATTCCTACAAAAAAGCTAAATTTACCAGAGATTGACTAAAAACTAACTAAATAATTTGAGTATTTATCGAAATAAATTGTAGGAATTTTCCTATTAAAGTATCTTTGGGGCTTAACCCCAAAACTTTATATTATGAAAAAGCTTATGTTTATTTTCGCACTAGTTGCACTTGTTGCAAGTTGTACTCCAGAATCTATTGAAAGTACTACCGATGAACAACAAATCGACAAAGCAGACTACGAAATTCCTGATAACGGATAAAAAAAATCGTATTCTAGTAGGGGTGTTGCTGTCTTTGATATTGATAGCAACACCTTTTCTTTTTTATATGTATAAGTACGCGCCTCCAAAAATTGAAGAATGGGATACTATTTTTGGAACCATTTCCTCGAGTGGCTTTAATAGTGTACAATCCTATATGCATGCGCTTTTCACCAAAATCACCTTTGTACTCTTAACAGGTATATGGTTCTTAACTTCACGTAATTGGTGGAAGTATGCCATCCTAGTTCCCTTTACCATGTTTTTATTTCAACTTTCGGGCGTGGTTAACCAAAAGATTCAATACATAGATGAATACGATTTCTGGTATTCACTTCCTGTAATTTTACCAATCCTTTTCTTCCTTATATATATCTCATTTCGATTAAGTCGCCGTCCTAATGATGGCAGTGATCTTAAGGAGCGTGTTGACCAAGAAATAAGTAACATCTTTAGTGACAAACTATAACGCTTCACGCCACCCAATAAGAAATAGGAAACAAAATCGTTAATCTTCTTGTAACGAGGTGTTATCCTTTACAAAAATATAAAGGTTTAACAATTTAAATGCAGCTAGTAATTGCATTGCTTTCTACAATATTTGTAAATTCGTGCTATTAAAAAAAGTAGATGCTTATGGGGTCTTTCAACTTTACGAAATGGAATAACATACTAGGATGGTCTGTTTTTGCCATTGCCTTGCTGGTATACTGGTTAACGGTAGAACCTACCGCAGGTTATTGGGATGCTGGGGAATATGCCACAACGGCCAGTAACTTAGAAGTAGGGCACCCTCCTGGAGCACCATTATATCAATTATTGGGTGCTTTTTTCTCCATTTTCGCTATGGATACAACTACTATTGCACTTACCATCAATTTAATGTCCGTTTTTGCCAGTGCCTTTGCCATCCTTTTTATGTTCTGGTCACTCACCATTCTATTGCAGAATGTCGTTTCTAAGCATCAGGAAATTACAAAAAACGGAGCCATGGCAATTCTAGGTAGTGCCGGAGTTGGTGCTTTGGCTTTTGCCTTTACAGACAGTTTTTGGTTTAACGCGGTTGAAGCCGAAGTATACGCCATGGCAGCCTTTATGATGTCTGTGTTATTCTACTGCGCATTGCGTTGGGAACGCGAAATGAACACCCCTCGAGGTGATCGTTGGGTCATTCTCATTGCCTTTTTAATTGGACTCTCCTTTGGAGTTCACTTTATGGGTCTTCTTACCATTCCAGCCATGGGATTCTTGTACTTTTTCAAAAACTACAAAACCGTGACTGTGAAGAATTTTATCATCGCCAATGTCGTCACCGTTGCCATACTACTATTTATCTTTAAATTATTACTTCCTTTTTCATTAAAACTTTTTAGTGCTTCGGAATTGTTCTTCGTAAACAGTATAGGACTTCCCTTTAACTCAGGTACTATTATCGCGGGGCTTTTCTTTATTGTTTTGTTCTACTACGGCCTGAAGCGCACCAGAAAATTGGGCTTTGTAAAAATGAATACCTTACTGCTATGCGTACTGTTTATTTTTATTGGATTTTCCAGCTGGCTCATGCTTCCTATCCGAGCCAATGCAGGTACTGTGATTAATGAAAACAACCCAAACAATGCTCGAGAACTACTCGCCTATTACAATAGAGAGCAATATCCCGAAACACACTTATTTTATGGTCCATTGTTTACCGAAGCCTATGTAGGCTTAGACCCTGATAATCCATATAAAGACGATAAACCTAAGTACGAGAAAGACGTTACTGCTGGAAAATATGTAATTGTAAACAACTATAAAAATGCCAGTCAAAACACCGACGATTCCCAAAAGGCCATTTTTCCTCGTATGTGGAGTCTGGAACACAACGCCAATTATCTAGAATTCACAGATGGGCTCGAATTTGGCGTAAAACGACAATATCGTGGTGAAGAGCGGCTGCTCCAAGAGGTTAGCAAATTCAAAGAAGCCTTTGATGAAGGACTTGTGGACAAAGCTGATTACAACTCATTCCTGCAAGATTTTGGACCCTTTTTAGATATCAAAAAACCGACACTATTTCAGAATGTAAAATTCATGTTTCAGCATCAATTTAGCTATATGTATTGGCGCTATTTTATGTGGAACTTTGCTGGACGACAAGATGATGTCCAAGGGGAACGGACAGATCTACATGGAAACTGGATAAGTGGTATCAAACCTATAGACGAATTCCGTTTAGGGTCTCAAGACAACCTGTCCAGTGATGCTAAAAACAACAAAGCTCGAAATACCTACTTTTTCCTTCCCTTACTTTTAGGAATCCTAGGAATCGTATTCCATGCTAAAAATGATAAAAAGAGCTTTTGGGTGCTCATGGTACTATTCCTGTTCACAGGGCTGGCCCTAAAGGTATACCTCAACGAAAGGCCCTTTGAACCGCGAGAACGTGATTATGCATTGGTAGGTTCTTTTTATGTGTTCGCCATATGGATTGGGTTTGGGGTATTTGCCTTATACGAGATTCTAAAAGCCTATATGAAGCCAAAAATTGTGCTTCCGCTGGTGCTAACGGCTACCGCCTTAGCAGCCCCTGTGCTATTAGTGGCTCAAAACTGGGACGATCATGATCGCTCCGACAGATATACAGCCAATTCTATGGGTAGGATGTATCTGGATTCTTGTGACACCAATAGTATTCTATTCACCATAGGAGATAATGATACTTTTGCTTTGTGGTATATGCAGGGTATCGAAAAATACCGACAGGATGTGCGTATTGTAAATACAAGTCTATTTCAAACAGACTGGTACATTGACGATATGAAAAAGAAAGCGTACAGCAGTGACCCTATTCCGTCACAGCTCACTCATGATAAGTATAAATGGGGTACTCGAGACTTCCTGTTCTTTCAGGAAACCAAACAGGATACCGTTGATATCAATACCTGGATGAATTGGGTAGCCAATGACAGCCAAGTGACTAAAGTAGAACTGCAAAGCGGGCAATTTGCCAATACCTTCCCGTCCAAAGTGATTCGTATTCCTGTAGATAAAGAGGCCGTATTACGCAATGGTATTGTGGCCCAAAAAGATGCAGACCTCATTGTTCCTTACATAGACATCAACGTCAAAGGAGATGTTATTTATAAAAACAGAATGATGATGCTGGATATTATTGCCAATAATAATTGGGAACGACCCATATATTTTAGTGGAGGGAGTTTTGGCGATGATGACTATATCTGGATGAAAGACTATCTTCAGCTAGAAGGTGTCGTGTATAAATTAGTTCCTATCAGAACACCCTTAGATCGAGGAAGTCCTTTTGAAATGGGACGAATCGATTCTGAAAAAATGTACGATATCGTAATGAGTTGGGATTGGGGTAATAGCGGAAGTCCGGAGATCTACCATGATACCGAAACGCGCCGAAACGGAATTACTTATCGTAGTAACCTAGCGCGTTTGTCAGAAACATTACTTCAGGAAGGCGAAACCGAAAAAGCCGAAAAAATTCTGGATCTGGCTATGGAAAAAATGCCGGTAGAGTATTTTGAATACTATTCCTTGCTTGAACCCTACGTCATAGGATACTATGAAGTTGGCAAACCGGAAAAGGCCCGACAGGTATATGAAGAGGTTTCCAAAAAATACCAAGAACACTTGATCTATTACAGTGGTCTAGAACTATCTAGACAATACCTGTTGCCTGATGAGATCATAAGTGATATGGAACGTTATCGTAGCCTTATAGATGTTTTAATTATCTATGACAAGGAAGAATACGTGAAACACGAGGCTTCTAAGTTTAATGATTACTTAAAGCTCTTCCGTCATTTCTATGGAGAAAAAGAAGGAATCGATGTAGAGAAAGAACCGCTCCTCGATCCTGATCTAGATCTATTGCCTTCAGATTCAGTAGAAATACCTTTAGACACTACAGAAGGGAGTTAATCTATCTACCCTATTTGATAAAACAAAGAAGCCCCGCAAATGCAGGGCTTCTTTGTTTTCTATATTCACACATCAATGTAACTACTCTGTAATTCGACTTGGATAAACATCTTTAATTTCTTTGGATTGTTCTTCATTGAGCTCGCCGAATGGGAGTCCGTATCTCTCCTGTGAAAGTTCTTCTCTTAGCGCTCCAATGGCCGCAACTATTTCGTTCTGAACAGTTATATACGTTTTATATGCCGCCTTAAGATCCGGCTTGAGTGAGATAACCGTATTTGATTTGGAGGATCTCACATAGGATTTAACTCGTTTTCTCAATCCTTGAAGCTGGATAATCTCTTCATTCACATATACTTGATCTTTACTGTCTATTGTGATAAACAAGGCCTTGGACATATCTACGGGAAGCTCGTCTCTGATAGGAGGCAATTGTCTGCTTATCCCTGAATCAAGAGTCACACCAATGACGTCAAGCATAAAAAAAGTATTCAATTTATAATAGTCCAATTCCATATCCTTATCATCTAATACAGAAATGAGACCTTTAGCGAATTCCGAAGATTCAAAATTCCCATTGCCGTCAATATCATCTAGGATGTCCCGCAATCCGAATATCTTACTATTATTTTGATCTATGGAATCTAATATTTGACTCTTACAATTTTCGCTAGCCTCGAAGTCAGGCTTACTCACGTTTGTTAAAATACTCGCAAACGATTGAGGCAATTTTATAATTAATGTACTATCATTGGCCAAACGTTCAAACATTTCGATATAGCTTTTCCCACTATTTGAAGCGATAATTTTTTCATTAATCAAGAGATTTTCGAAGTCAAGCATGGCTTGTTTTAACTCAGAACCATTGTCTGGAATGTGGCTATAGAGACAATTCATCAATCGCGTTTCGTCCCGCTCACTTTGTGACGTACATGAAAAAGTGAAAACTAAAAAAGATACTAGAATATAGATTTTTGGCTTCATAAATGGCTAGGTGTTTCCGAAGAACTAAGATATGTTTTTTTCGAAGAGTCTTCCGTACATCAAGATTTGTAAATCCTTGACGCAACGCTCGCTATTCTATCACTTACGTCCAATCGTGAAATTGTATTGCTCCTTTTTAATAGTTTGCAACGATTATGTATTTACGGTTATATAGCCTAAGAGGTTCGCGATACTAACTGCGCAAAAAACAGATCCCGCCAACATCATTAAAACAATACCAGCATAGTTGAATCCTTTTTCTTTATAGATGATAAATTTTTCGGGATCCTTAGGGTGATAGATAACTATTACTTCTTTGTTTATTTTGTTCTTATAGGATCTAAATCTGCTTATATCGGTGGCGACATAAAAAAAAGGTTTCCCTTGAAATTCTTGCCCTTGACTAGTTGCAAAGGTTATTACCGGAATTTTATAGCCATCACTATCGGCTTGATGCTGTAAAATTTTACCTATGCTTCTGCTCCCTTTTTTCTGAATAATCCGAATAAAATAAGCATAGTATATAGCCGCTCCTAGTATTAACACTCCCAAAATTAGAGCACAAACAATGGGCTTGTAAAACATAAAGAATACAAAGGTTATGAAGATAGGAATCCCGTACTTATTAAAAAAAGGTGGTGTCAAAATACAATGGTTGTTTCTATGAGTTTCTCTTTTTGGGAAAACGTTACAAGTTACTTCCCTATGTTATGTGCGCTGTTGTATGGTTTACTTTATTCTATTTTCCACTGTTCCAAATCATGCACTGGATTTGGCAGTCTTTCATTTAGCCATTTCGTTAAAGTTCCAGGTCTAAAATCGGGGTCCTTAGTTTCAATAACCCAAGATAAAAAATCTTCAGGCCCACCGTTCATATAAGGTGCGGGAGAAACAGGATAGAAAACCGTAGGCAACCTTTCATTTATTGAAATGTAATTCACTACACACCCTAATTCCTGCACAACATTCCACGCCAAGTTGTGACTAATATCAAGTTGAAGCTTAATCCACCACATTCCATCATTTTCTGAACCAAAGGAAATAGGTTTAATTATAGATGGAACTTTCTCAAGATATTCAATTAAGGTTTTAAAAGCTCGTTCGTCCAATTTTTCATTACTTTTTGAATCGTCGTCATTCTTTAAGAAATCAACGCTCGTTTTTAATAGTAGGTGAAGCTATAATTTGTAATTCCATTGGACGGATCATTTTCTATAGCTTCCACTATTTGGTTTTCCAAATTATAGGTGTACGTAAATGTGATGGGTTGTTCATTATTATAGGATATGGAAGTTAGATTGTTAGGGAGGTATGGGAAATCATAGTTAGTACTTTCGTTAAATGTCCAACCGCTACCCCAAAATAAGAATATAAAGTCAGCTACATATTTTGATCCAACTTGATTAAAAAAAGGATTGATATTCGTATCGTATGTATATTGATATGTTTTCGTTAACTCATCGGTATCACTATCGTACTCCTCATTTAATATCAAATTTCCACGGATATCGTAGGTGAAAATTTTATAAAAATAACTCGTTTCCAATCTAACAACTCTTCCGTTAGCATCTAAGTTAACAACTACTAACACCGGTCCCGATCCAAAGTCGGCGGTGGCTTGATTCTCTTGATACGTTACCACGGCATTTTCTCCTTGATTGTGACCAAATGCAATTATTTTTCCCTCAGCATCATACTCATATGAAAATTGAATATCAAATACATTTCCATGTTGAAAAAACTCATAAACACCCTTAAGCATAACGTTTCCATCACCATCATATGTATATGTATTCTCAATAGTCTGGTTAGCATCATCCCCCGAGGCTTTTATCAATCTATCATCGTCATTATATTCATAGGTAATCTCAAAACCATCGTTTACCGTTCTAATACGTCCCGTGTTTGGGAGATTACTAGTATCATCGCCCATGTCTGTCATTGGAGGAACTGTGTCATCATTACCTGTGTTGCAAGAGAGCAATAGTACCGACAGTAGTAAAAAAAGATATTTTGAGACAGACATGATATATTTCTTTGATAATGCCTTTAAGATAGGGAAAAGTTATTCAACATTGAATGTTTCATTACGAATCCACCACCATAAAGTTTGTGTATTTTGGTCAGAGATGATTGTTTTTCCAATGTCAAACAGCAAACTGTTTGAGGTGATGATTTAAATGATACATGGCGAGATCAATCCATTCGTTTCGTGTCATTTTTCCGAAATATGGATGTTCAGCGAATTCAAAATCTTTGTCTAACGCAGAGAAATCTATGATATACTCCTTTAGCATGCTTTTGTCATTTTTAAAATTAGTCGGTAACGTTCCTTCTCCTTTTATCAATCTAAACCCTTTAGGAACGGGAGCCGTTTTTCCTGACCTTGCAAGTCTTAGCACTTCTTCGGGGTCAACAACCCCATATTCCTTGGCTTTTTTTATTCCCTTGGCCATTCTAAAAAAGTCTGTACAATGGCATATCATCTCATTGGCATTCATGCTTCCAAATAGCGGCTTTTGTGAAGCTTCTAATTTGTCTATTCTTTTATAAAATTGTTGAACTTGTTCTTCTGTAAAATTCATCCTGTTATTTTCTGTTTTGCGGCTATCTACTGATATAAGATTTTTAATGATTGGCTAACGCCACCATGACTGCTATCTCGGAGTATCCCGCAGAACTAAATTAAACTATTTGGTCGATATTTTGTGGTAAGGAGGATGAGTTATGAAAATTCTCACCTATCAATGCGTTGCTAACGATCTGATGCTGAAACGTGCAGGTTAACTTGTGTCTTCGGGTTGGCCTTACGATACTTTCGGTGGATAGTGATATTGTAGTTCCGCCACGTATTTTTCTTAACGACATGTATCTGGCCAATCTTTCCGAAAGGTTTACCTTCCTTAGCAAGCCAATGGTTATAGACATCACTGGCCAGTGCTCGTGGGATAATTATGTCTGGTCCATGCTTTACGCAACCACTACGCTCGTGTTTCTTACCATACATTTCAAAACGGCCATCTGCCCATATAATTTCGTCACTCATACGTCTGACCTGCTGGGCTATAGCTGCACGACGCCGAGTATATTCCTCTAACTCCTGGTCCATGGTTGATTCTTCGATGTCCAGTTCGATGTGCGCAAAACTAAAGGTCAATCCGATGAGTTTTATGCGGCTTTCGCACTCCCCAGCTTTGAGTGTCTGATCCATTAATTGTCCGAGCGATCTAATCTTCTGTTTAATACCAAGGTGGTTCGCCCAGACCGGCTGGTACTTTTTCCACCATTCTAATAACTCATCTCGCATACTTTTTATATGCATAACTTCCAGTTCATCTAATATTACTTTTTGGCGCTGCACAACTCCTGTATGTAACTGAATTGGAGTCGACTTTTGTGATGCTGGGTTGCGCTTCAATTGAGTAGATTGTTTTTCTTGAGGAATGTCATTAGCCATGTCCAGAAAGGCCTTTAGTTGTGAAACTTTTTGGCTATTATTCATTGCTCCCTGTAGCTTCTGATGCGCAATCGTTTCAGGTCGTTTGTCTGCAAACTGCACAGGTGTCTCGCCACCGTTTTGTGTCTGAGAGTTGGTGGAAGGAACCGATTGATGTTTACTTTTCTGTGTTTTATTAGCACGAGCCCGCATACGATACTATAATGAATCAATTTTCACATAAATTGATCGTATCAAGCTACCAATGAGTTTTTAAAGGAACTATACGTATAACTACGTAATTACCTAATAGTAATGGATAACTTGGTTGCCTTGTGCGTAATTGCAACCAGAAGTCTTATTTATTTAGGCGCTTCCTCTGATCTTTTTCCAAGTTGCCACATAAGTATTCCACCCGTTACAAACATCCATATAGAATATGCTCCTATTGGAATGCCCATTTCTACATTATTCAATATTGAAGTAGCAATCACGAAGGCTAGGGTTCCATTTTGTATACCGCTCTCAACGGTAATTGAAATTGCATTCTTTAAGTTCAATTTAAAGAACCTAGCCGTTAAATACCCTAATCCCATAGTTATGATATTTAATGCCAAGGTAACCAGTCCTACCTGTTTCATTGCACTGCCAATTAGTTTGAAATTTGCCGCTAATACTGCTAGAAAGACTAAAATAAAAATTACGGTAGACGCAATTCGCATTGGTTTTTCCATTCGTTTTGCAAAATGGGTTTTATGTTTACGAATGAACATCCCTATTGAAATTGGGATTACTGTGATAACCATTATTTGTAAGATTGTATCTACTATGGGTAATTTAATAGTGATGCCTTGTCCAGTTCCAAAATATTCTAATACATAGGACAGGATAAAAGGGATTGTTAGTATGCTTACAATACTAGCAATAGCGGTTAATGTAACCGACAACGCAATATTTCCTTTGCAAACCTGTGTTATTAAATTGCTGGTTGGGCCTCCGGGGCAGGATGCTAAAATCATCAATCCAACGGCCATTGTAGGGCTTAAATTAAAAGCTATGGCCAATGAAAAACCAACTATGGGTAGTAAGATAAGTTGATTTGTGAGGCCAATTAAAGCCGCCTTTGGATATTTTATAACTCTGGTAAAATCTTTAGGAATCAATGTCATTCCCATCCCCAGCATAATAATAGCAAGAGATAGCGGCAAAAACACTTTACTTATAAGTTCGGTAGCAGTCATAGGTTGGTTAATTAATTGATGCTTTGATAAGCACAGTACGCGCAATTATAGGTTGGTAACGTGATTTAAGCATCTAATTTAGGAAATACAAACTGAATAGAATCTCCACAACATTAAGGACCTACGAATTTTGGAAGTAAGCCTGAAGAAACAATCGATTTTATACGGTGCTCCCTTTAGTTTATTCTTCAGCATAAAGCGGTAAGCTTGGAGACTCAGCTATATTTTCATTTTGAACAAAATTCACAAACCAACTTACTTCTGTAGGTCTCGTCCGATGAGAAATGATTGTATCGGCTAGCTTATCTGTCGATAGGCGATCTGAAAAGCCATTAGTCCCCACTATCATGGACCATTCAATATTCTGTCTAAAAGTGATATTTAAAGAGTCACTTTCCAATTCCGGATTTTGTCCAATTATTGGCGCTATTTGAGCAAAAACTTCTTCGCCATTAGAAATTGTTAAAAAGGACGCATTGGTAACATGCTCCACCGATTTAGTAGAATCGCTGGCTCTTCTTATACCGAATCCAATTCGCACAGGAAATCCTTTTCTCACTGCCTCAATTAATTCCTGCTTATTTCCTAAAACTGTATTTCCACTAGCGTCATTCCTATACACTAAAACCCATCTGTTTATCTCATTATCGGAAGATAGCGCCGGCTTTTTTTGACATCCGGTTACAACTAATAATATAGTAACAAAGAATACTATCTTGTTTATATTTCTACTCACGTTTATCAAATAAAAGTTAGCGGTTTTGTGTATGAAAAGTACTCTTCTTCAAAACACAAATCTTTCAGTATTCATGGTTTATTAAAAGTAGGGAAGAACTCAAAGATAGCCAAATTTGGCGCGTTCTTTATATCTGCTGTTGGGTTTAGCTTGATTCCCCCTCGTTTTCAGACATCCACTCAACCAATTTGTTTTCCACACTCGAAACATCTTCTGCTTCCATGTTCCAATCAAGCGCTATACGGAAGTATAATCTTTCTGCCGTTTCCATGCCTCCTGTTTCATAGAGAGAGATATATGTATCAACTAATTCCTCAGGCGTTTTAAAACTAAGACACGCAGTTAATGCCTTGTCATTATTTTGAAAATAATCAGAAGCATTATTATTAATTGGAATGTCTGGAGCTGTTGTCTTACGATCTTCATCGCTTGTAGCGTCTCGCCAATAAATACTTGAAATTCTTACCGTTAAATTTGAATTTGTTAGCTGTGTTTTTCGTGAATCTCCGTAGTGACTTGGAGAGGCTCCAGTGGGTTCTCCTACAAAAATCACGTTAGTCCATTTACTAAGATCATTTACAAGAAACTGAGCCGCTGAGAATGTTTTTCTTCCAGTTAGGGTATAAAAGCTACCTATTTTATTGAGGTTGGGGTTTTTGACGATTAGGTTAGCTATGGGAAGTGAATACCGATTGCTTCCCCCGAAATTATTCCGGAGGTCCAAAATAATGCGCTGTACGTCGTTTCCTTTAACGAAATCGTTAAGGTCGCCCATGAACTTTATTAAACCAGGACCACTTTCTGCGCTACTCATCTGATTTATTTGAAGGTAAACCGTTTTTTTATCCTCGATATATTCATACCAATAATAAACATCGTTTTTCTGCCTGCTTAACACAGGCAGGTCATTCTTATTTTTTAAACTATTATCAAGAAAAACTGTTTGCGAGAATCTATCTAAGGGTGTTATTAAAACTTCTTCAAAAGTATTTTCCATATCAACAGTTATACTAACCGTATCATTTGTAACAATATCCAACGCTTGAAGAACTTCAAATATTCCCAGTCTTGAAGGAGCAATTAATCTATATCCCGATTCATTATCATAATGGGATATTTTACGAACATTTTTTAGCGCATCCTCAATTGTTGTTTCATTAATTTGAACTACTTTCTTCCCTATAAGGTGTTGATATTGTTCGGTTGCTTTTATTATATGAACACCATCATCAAACCAATAGAATTCAACCGGAAGATGTCTAAATACAAGAGTAGAATCTGAAGGCAAGGGTGTTCTTGAGTGTGCCTGACTTAAACCAACACCTTCTTGAAGAGGCAAAGTTAACCGAGTATGTCCATCATTGGTTAACGCTACAAATCGCGCAAATTGCACAACAATCTCTTGATCGGTTAAGAATGGAATCTCGTTCTTGATTTGAATAAAAAGGTCTTCAAAATCTGATGATTTGGTCTTATGATAAATATCCCGATGATCCTCTTTTAAAACGGCATATAACTCTTCTAGATCCGAAGTCCATTGTTCATCCGTTAAAACTTTTGAAGTTGACAACGGTGTTTTAGAGCTTGATTCGGTTGTTTCTGTTTTCTGAGTGCAAGAAATCAACAATAAAACAACAAGGGCATTAATAGCAATACGAGATGTAATTTCCTTCATAGCATTTTTCTGTTATGCTATAGAGACGACATGAATTTTGCTTCGTTACATAATTAAGGTTAATGTACTTACTCGTATGAAGAGCTGTATCTCAGCCGCTATCTCCGCCTATTTGGAGAAACTAAATAAAATTATTTGATTGAGGTTTTGTAATTAGCAGTAAAGGAAGCATACATTATTTATGTTGTTGACCGCAGTTATATATAAAAACGAGCAACCACATCCACAGTTACTTAAACCTATTTATCACGATAGATTTATACTGAGAGCCCATAGGTAGTTGCACAGTTCCAATATGTACGTGCGTAGCGGTAACCGAATCTATTTTAGAGAAGTTAGCTATATAGGATTTTTGTATTTGAATAAAATTTTCCGGTAAAGTATCTAAGGCTTCCGCGATACTTTGACGCGCCATTATTTTTTTATCGTTAAGAAAATAATGCATGTAATTGCCATCTTTTTGAAGGTAATTAATATCTGCAATTTGCAATTGATGGGTTTCCAAGCCACTCTTTACAAAAACAGTGGAGGATTCATTAGAAAGGGTCTTTGAAGCGTTGTTTTGTTGTTCTTGGGTATCAATAAGCTTGGTAATGGTTTTAGAAAACCGTTCTAAACTAATAGGTTTTAATAAATAATCGGTGGCATTTACGTCATAGCTTTCTAGGGCATGTTCAGAATAGGCAGTAGTAAAGACAATAGCCGTTTTGGGTGTAATCATTTTAGATAAAGACAAGCCACTTAAATGCGGCATATTAATGTCTAAAAAAACCACATCCACGGTTTGAGTATTTAGAAACTCTAAGGCTTTTAGCCCATTTCTAAAGGTGCCTAACAGCTCAAAGCTTGAGAAATATTTTAAATAAGAAACGATCAATTCGATCGCTTTAGGCTCATCATCCACTATGATTACTTTCATCAGTTTCAATTTTTAGCTCCACTGTATATTCTGATGTTTCAGTAATATGCAAGCTATGCTTATTGGGATATGCTAGTTTCAATCGATTGGTATTAGAGGCGATTCCAAACCCGCCCTTTTCATTAGTCGGCTTAAAAGATGGTATCGAATTTTTAACTGTAAAATGCAGTATGTCCTTATGACTTATATCCAAATGTATCGTAATAAACGATTTTTCTTCGGGTTGCACCCCGTGTTTAAAGGCATTTTCAATATAACATAATAAGATTCCGGGTTCAATTAACTGTTGGTTATATTCACCTTTTATATCAAAGTCATAGTCGATTTCATCATCTTCAAAACGCAATAAATGCAATTCTGCAAAATTTTTAATAAAAAGTATTTCTTCTGCAATCGGTACTTTTTCTTTTTTGGTATCGTAGACTACATACCGTAATAATCCAGATAATTTGTCAATACTCTTTGCCAGTTTAGGATTGCTTTGTTGATCGACCATTGCCAATAAATTGTTCATGGTATTGAATAAAAAGTGAGGCTGTAATTGGGATTTTAATAGCTTCAGTTCAGTTTGATTTTTAACTAATTCCAATTGCTTGTTATCCTGTTCATTTTTAATCCACATCTTAATAAATCCATAGCCCAAGGCCGTTGCCAAGTAAAAAATAAGAATTCCGAAGGATATATTTGCTATTCGTATAGGTTCAGAAAAGACAAAGAATCTAACGATCACATAGTACACAAGCATTAGAGAGAAAATTAGCCCAATTGACTTTATTATAAATCTCTTGAACGATTTTGTTCTCCCTAGTTCTTTAATAAAATAAAGCTCTCCGTAAAAAATGATAAAAAAGACGATTTGTCCAATTATAAAATAATTTACAAGGTTGGCATTTCTAAAAATCTGTTTGATCTCTTTTCCATTAACAACTTCAATTTCTAGCAACTCGATAGAATTCACAGATATAATCAACCATGAGGTTAATATCCAGAAAAGAATATTTAGAATAATTTCAAGCCATTTGTTTTGCATTCCACAAATATAGGGCACCTATTTAAGATAAAATTCATCGTGGTATGAAGTCCATAAAATATGTTATCAAACAAATAAAATAAAGGACATCACAAAGAAGAGGTGGTTGCTCACATAATTAAATCCTTAGATCACTTTGTAAATTTTGAATGAAGCCATTACACTTAATTTGTGCATTATAAACAGTTAAACTAGTACTAATGAAAACAATTGCACTACCCTTACTAATAACACTTTTTTTGATAAACGTTGGTTTCTCTCAAGAAAAATCAAAAATTGAGAACAGTACTCAATTAGAATCTAACATAGATGCTTTGGTAAAACAATACCAAGACCTTGATATTTTTTCTGGGGTGGTATTGGTTGCTGAAAAAGGAATTCCAAAATACGCTAAAGCATTTGGATTGGCCAATAGGGAAGAAAACGTTCCAAATACGCTCACTACAAAATTTGATATTGGTTCAATGAATAAATCGTTTACAAAAACATTAATTCTTCAGTTAATGGAAGAAGGGAAGTTAAAAATGACCGATAAACTTGGAGATTACCTACTAGGATTCCCAGAAACTGCAGCAACTAAAATTACAATTATGCACTTGTTAAAACATCGTTCCGGTTTGGGGGGGTATTGGGGGAGAGGTTTTAACGACTTGCCAATAGACCAAAAAAGAATTCCTGCTTTGGTAAAACGGATACAGAAATTACCACTGGATTTTGAACCTGGAACCGATACGCAATATAGTAATGCGGGCTATGTGCTATTGGGAGCTATTGTTCAAGCAATTACTGGGAAAACCTATCATCAAAATATTACAGAACGCATACTTAAACCTTTAGGAATGACCGAAACCTACGTTGTGGATAAATCTGAAGTGCCCGACAGAGCCATTGGTTACTTTAAAGATATGAAAGGGAATATATCTAGTAATACAGGCTTTGTGGAAGTGCCAAATCCAGATGGCGGCTTTCAATCCACACCTTCGGATATCGCAACGTTTTACAATGAGTATTTTTATGGGGCTACCCTACTTAGCAAAGAAACTAAGGCCAACGACAATTTTTTTGGATTTATAAACTCTAACCGAAAAACGGGCGGAGCCATTCCAATGGCTGGGGGATTTCCTGGGGCAAATACAGCCTATTATGAAATCTTGAGGGATGAAATTAGCATCTTAGTTTTTGCAAATATGGACGAGCCCGTTGCTGAGCAATTGGGAGCTGGCATACTAGCTATTGTTAGAGGCAAAGAGCCAAAACAACCTTCCTTACCTGCCATTCAAAACATATACAATCACTATCAAAGATTTGGATTGCAATACATAGAAGATAACTTTTATAGCTTGATTGATAATTTCCATGCGGAAGACCCAAAAGGGATCATCCTAAATGATATAGGGTATCATTTTTTAGGGAATGGAAGCATTGAGGAAGCATTAAGCTTTTTTGAACTAAATGTTAAATTGTTCCCAGAAGATGCCAACTTATGGGATAGTTTGGGCGAAGGCTATTATAAAAAAGGAGATTTAAAAAAATCGCTTCAATATTATAAAAAAGCACTAAAAATAGATCCGAGAATGCCCTCGGCAAAAGAGATGATTGTCAAACTCGAAGCTAAAAATTAAAGTAGACATCACCCCTTCTAACTACTGAAGGGGTGGTACTAGCGTATTTTTAAAAATAGGTTTCGAATTAAACTATTTGAACAAGGCTTTGTGGTTAGCAAGAAACAAACTATAAATTATATACGTTGCCTTTAATTTAGCCTGTCGTATAATAGTTAATCAAAATCTTATTTCCATCTTTCCATCTAATCCATCCCGATATGTTCTTTTGGGTTTTGCAATGTTCAGCCGTTTCTACCTCTATCCATTCACCTTTCATTTGTTTTACTCGAAAACAATCATTTTTCGATTCGATGATTTCAGATTTAATAAACGGCTTTGAATAGATTTTTTGAGTGGTCTTATCGGTTCGTTCAACGCTGAACATAGTTTGCAAGTATTCTTCCCAATTCATGAATTGAGTGATGTCCTGATCCAGAATCCACATGGTTTGCGATTCTGTTATATACACCTCAAAGCTGCCTTCCTTTTTGGTTTTACATCTAAACCTGAACTGTCCATAATCCAGCCACATT
>Ga0316205_10001468_pt1 | contig 29489 bp, 29 predicted proteins | sample 3monthpyrite_MG_FD_204941 | JGI IMG/M metagenome (GOLD analysis project Ga0316205, IMG submission 204941) | Microbial mat bacterial communities from mineral coupon in-situ incubated in ocean water Damariscotta River, Maine, United States -... | ecosystem: Environmental > Aquatic > Marine >...
GCCAACGATCCCATATCTCAGATTTTTGCTTCGATGAATAATTTATTCTTGTTCGATAAACCATAGATCACACTCCATCTTTTTGTTATAAAAGATACAGTGTTGCGTCGACCAGTTGAACCCGCAGTCGATAGCGGACGTTTAATCTATCTCAATGCACCGCATATTCTTGTTGTTCTAATGCTTCTTCTCTAATTATTTTAACGTCTTTGTGTGCTGACGCACCAAGGCGTACGCGGTGTCCTTGTGCGTCAAGGATTGTGATTTCAATCTGTTCACCAGAGGGTGTTTCGATCAATAGGGCTTCGCCTATTCGGCGTGTGAGTACGAGCATGATGGTCTCCTTACCAGTTTGTATGCTCAGTATAATAACGAGACCCGCAATCTTTCGGTATCAGCCATTGGCTACCTGTCTTGTGGGATGTTGCTTACAAGTTGCTTAGCTCGGACTATGTCGCTTGAATACGCTGCCATGACATTTAGGGCAGGGCGGTATGTGTCCTGTTTTATGGAAATGTAGTTCTTCACCACATCCTGTACAGATCAGAGCACCAATACCGACGATCTCTCCAGTGTGCCATTCACCAACGGCGGTGGCTTGGCGTTCGAGTTGCTTTAACTCCAGCGTAGTTTGGTCGGCAAGCTGGGTGAATGCCTCTAGCGCACGTGCCTCAACTTGTTCAACATCGAAGCGAAACCAGTCAGTGAGCTCATCACCATTATCGGCCATCCACTCTGCGGCGGCTTCAATATCACGGCGTAGGTAGCCACTGATGGTATTGATTTCCTCACGACCCAGTTCTTCCAGTTCAGAGGCCTGTTCGAGTCGTTTTTCCAGATTTGGCTTGAGCTTGTCGCCAGCCTCGCTGAGTGAGTCGTAGACACGATGTAGTAGTGTGTTGTAAGCCTCAATCAGCTTCATGCTCAATTCCAGTTTGTCGGTCATGGTGGTTCTCCTACGAAATGTTTAAATATGCATACTTCAAGCATGCTCTTGCTAGCTTATGGGGTCAATTCGTGAATTTCAGCTTGTTGCTGTTGAGGGGTCTGGTATCCTTACGCCCTTTGAACATTGGCTGTATAGATAGCATGGATAAGACCACTTACGAACCCGAACAGGTTGAACAGACTGCCCGTGATTACTGGCAGGAGAATGCGTGTTTTCGCGCCGTCGAAGACACCAGCAAGGAGAAGTTCTATTGCCTGTCAATGTTCCCTTACCCAAGTGGTCGTCTGCATATGGGCCATGTGCGTAATTACACTATTGGTGACGTGATTAGTCGTTACCAGCGTATGCAGGGTAAGAATGTCATGCAACCAATGGGCTGGGATGCCTTTGGTCTGCCTGCCGAGAACGCAGCGATCAAGAACAATGTGCCACCTGCCAAATGGACCTACGAAAATATCGATTACATGCGTGACCAGCTGGATCGTCTTGGCTTTGCCTATGACTGGGATCGTGAGCTAGCTACCTGTCATCAAGATTACTATCGCTGGGAACAATGGTTGTTCACTAAACTTTATGAAAAGGGCCTGGTTTATAAAAAGACCGCGCCGGTGAATTGGTGTCCGCATGATATGACGGTGCTTGCTAATGAGCAGGTGATTGATGGTTGTTGTTGGCGTTGTGATACGGCAGTTGAGAAAAAAGAGATCCCGCAGTACTTCATGAAGATCACGGCCTATGCCGACGAACTGTTGAACGATTTAGATGAGCTGAATGAATGGCCAGAACAAGTGCGCACCATGCAGCGTAACTGGATTGGTCGCTCGGAAGGAGTTGAGGTTGTTTTTGAAGTTGATGGACATCCACTTAAAGTTTTTACTACGCGTCCAGATACCTTGATGGGTGTCAGTTATGTTGCTGTTGCGCCGGAACATCCCGTGGCCGCCGGTGCAGCGAAAAATAACACTGAACTCACCGCCTTTATTAATGAATGCAAAGTCATGGAAACATCGGAAGCCGCGATGGAAACCATGGAGAAGAAAGGTGTCGATACCGGCCTGAAGGCAACGCATCCTATCAGTGGTGATGAAGTTCCCGTGTTTGCCGCCAACTTTGTCTTGATGGGTTATGGCGAAGGTGCGGTAATGGCCGTGCCGGCACATGATCAACGTGATTTCGAATTTGCTCAGAAATATGGCTTGCCAATTAAGCAGGTAATTAAATCGGTTGATGGTAGTGATGCTGATTTAAGTGCTGCTGCATATACTGAAAAAGGTGTTTGTATTGATTCAGGTGATTTTGATGGCATGGACTTTAAGACTGCCTTTAAAGCCATTTCCGATCATCTTGCCGCGCAAAACAAAGGCGAAGTAAAAGTTAATTTCCGCCTGCGTGATTGGGGTGTATCGCGCCAGCGTTATTGGGGCGCACCGATCCCGATTATTAATTGCCCGAGTTGCGGTGAAGTTACGGTGCCTGAAGATCAGCTTCCGGTTGTACTACCAACCGATATTGATTTTGATGGTGTTGGTTCACCCATTAAAAAGATGCCGGAATTTTATGAAACCATATGTCCAACCTGTGGCGGTAAGGCCGAGCGTGAGACAGATACCTTTGATACCTTCATGGAATCATCCTGGTACTACGCGCGTTATGCCTGTAAAGATAATGATAAAGCCATGCTTGATGAACGAGCAGCTTATTGGCTACCAGTCGATCAGTATGTTGGCGGCATTGAACATGCGATCCTACATTTGTTGTATGCACGTTTTTACAACAAGTTAATGCGTGATGTGATTCCTGCAGCAGCGGGTCTGGATATTAAATTACCGAACGAACCGTTTAAACGTTTATTGACGCAAGGCATGGTGCTAAAAGATGGCACCAAGATGTCGAAGTCAAAAGGCAATACGGTTGATCCGCAAGATCTGATTAAAAAATATGGCGCGGATACCGTGCGCTTATTTACGATGTTCGCTGCGCCACCCGAGCAATCATTGGAATGGAATGATGACGCGGTAGAGGGTGCATCGCGTTTCCTTCGACGTTTATGGAAGATTGCGGTTGATGCGCCAACTAGTACGAAAATCGATTGGGCAACGGCAGATGCCGAGGTGCGCAAGCAGCGTAGTGAATTGCACAGCTTCTTAGAGCAAGCCAACCATGATGTCGACAAGTATCAATTTAATACGGTAGTTGCCGCGGGTATGAAGATACTTAATCTACTCGCAGATTTAGATAAGTTGGATGCCAATGGCAAAGATGAATTATTAGCCGAAGGCGTTGATATTATCTTGTGTTTACTGGCACCGATTGTGCCGCATATCACTCATGCACTTTGGCTGCATCGTGGCCACAGTGAAGCAATGATCGACGCCAGCTGGCCGAAGGTCGATGCCGATGCGCTGGTACGCGATACGCTGGATCTGGTGGTGCAAGTGAATGGTAAATTACGCGCCAAAATCAGTGTGGCGGCGAGTGCTGACAAACAAGCCATTGAAGATCAAGCGCTTGCAGATGAGAATGTCATCAAGTTCACCGAGGGTAAGACAGTGCGTAAGGTCATTGTGGTGCCTGGGAGACTGGTGAATATCGTTGTCTCGTGATAACTTGGCACCAATAGGAGAGATTATGAAAGCTTTGCGATTAATATTGGTTTCAGCGCTGTTGCTACTGAGTGGATGTGGTTTTCACCTGCGTGGCGACATTAATTTACCTGCCGGTTTGCAACAGATGCACGTACAAGGTGTGGCAAAAAATACAGCAATTGGCCTAGAGTTACGCCGTAGTTTACAAACCAGTGGTGTTAATATCGTAAATGAAGCGAGTGCGGCTCAGGTCATACTTAAAGTCTCACCACCTGCTTTCGAACGTCGCTTACTTTCTGTCTCGGGTGTTTCGGGTAAAACAGCAGAATACGAATTGATTTATACCCTCGATGTTAGTTTACAGGATCGCCAGGGCAAGATTTTACTCGCACCGCAAAAGCTGCGCCAATTGCGCGATTACACCTATGATGCAAATAACGTATTGGGTAAAGGTGATGAACAATCTCGCCTCCAAGCCGATATGCAACGTGATATGGTTCGCCAAATATTGAATCGTCTGCAAGCTTATAACCATGGCTAAAAAGCTGAGCTAATGATGTTTAGCTTATGAAACTGGATGCGGCACAATTAGACTCCCACCTACAGGGAGACCTTTCCCCTATTTATATTCTTAGTGGTGATGAAACCTTGCTCGTGCAAGAAGCAGCGGATGCTATTCGTCAAGCCGCGCAACAAAAAGGCTTCACTGAACGTCAAGTAATGCATGTTGATCGTAGTTTTGACTGGAATGCTTTGTATGATGCCGCGAGTGCCATGTCATTGTTTTCTGAGCAACGTTTGATTGAATTACGTATGCCTACGGGCAAACCCGGTGATGCCGGTCGTAAAGCATTAGATGCCTGGGCTGCACAACCACCTGAAGATACTGTGTTACTTATTATTACCGGTAAGCTTGAAGCCAGTATTGCCAAAACCAAGTGGCATAAGGCGATGGATAAGTTGGGTAAAAATATTGTTATCTGGCCGCTTGATGCAAACCGCTTAACATCTTGGGTGGGTAGTCGGATGCGCGATAAAGGTTTGCAACCGGATACTGCTGCAGTGGAGTTGCTTGCTCAGCGTATTGAGGGCAACTTACTTGCTGCAGCACAAGAAATTGAAAAGTTGGTTTTATTGCATGGTTCTGGCCTGATCAGTATCGATGATATTGATGATGCCGTTGCCGATAATGCGCGCTTTGATATTTATAAATTGGTCGATACTGCCTTGTCTGGAGACGTCGCTTATACCCAACGAATGTTCAATCGCTTGCGAGACGAAGGTGCTGAACCGGTACTGGTTTTGTGGGTTTTATCTCGCGAATTGCGCTCATTGGCGAAAATGTCCGTAGAATCCGCAACTTCAGGTGGTCGCCCTGATGCCTCAAAGGTAGACCAGGTTATGACCAGTTACCGGGTCTGGCAAAAGCGTAAGTCATTGATAAAAAATGTTTTAATGATGTATGGACCACGTCGCTGGCAAGGTCTTTTGATAGTGGCGGCGCGTATTGATCGGGTGATTAAAGGTCAATCTACGGGCAATGTTTGGGATGAATTGTTACAATTATGCCTATCTTTAGCTGGCCTCAAGGCGGCGACGGTTTTGCAGCGTAGTACCGCGCAAAGTCTGTCACGTTAAGTCACTGAGCGCGTAGCCACAACTTCTTTCGAGATAGTACGATTATGCAAACAAAGTTAAAAAACTCACACGCAGATGTTGCCGTTTATATGCGGGAATTAGGTGTGCGTGCGCGTAAGGCGTCACGTGTAATGGCGAGTGCCAATACAGGACAAAAGAATGCGGCTTTGGCAGCGATTGCCGATGCCCTGTTAGAATCACGCGCGAGTTTACTCGCGGCCAATAAGCAAGATATGGATGCGGGTCGAAATAACGGCCTTGATGCGGCGTTACTTGATCGACTCGAATTAAATGACGAACGCATTGATGGCATGGCGGAAGGTTTACGCCAAGTTGCTGCGTTGCCAGATCCTATTGGTGAAATTGAAGACATGAAGTATCAACCTAGTGGCTTGCAGATTGGTAAGATGCGCGTGCCTCTTGGTGTTATTGGCATTATTTATGAATCACGTCCTAACGTGACGGCAGATGCTGCCGCGTTATGTTTGAAGTCGGGTAATACGGCTATCTTGCGCGGAGGTTCAGAAGCCTTACATTCGAATCAGGCGATTGCTAGTTGCGTGAGTGCGGGGCTTGCTAAAGCCGGTCTACCTGCTGAAGCAGTGCAAGTTATCGAAATAACCGATCGTGCGGCAGTCGGTGAATTGATCACCATGAGCGAGTTCGTTGATGTGATTGTGCCACGCGGTGGTAAAGGTCTTATTGAGCGCGTTTCAGAAGATGCGCGCGTACCTGTGATTAAACATCTGCACGGTGTGTGTCATGTCTACATTGATGACAAGGCGGATTTTGATAAAGCCGTTGCAGTTGCGGTGAATTCAAAGACACAACGTTACGGTACTTGTAACACCATGGAAACCTTATTGGTTGCAGGAGGCATTGCTGACAAAATTTTACCTGTGCTAGCAGAGAAATATGCGGCGGCAGGTGTTGAGTTGCGGGGTTGTGAAAAGACCTGTGCGATAGTTGATGCGGCGATTGCCGCAACCGCCGCCGATTGGGACGAGGAATATCTCGCACCTATTTTATCAATTCGCGTGGTAGCGGATATGGATGCGGCGATTGATCACATTCATGCGCATAGCTCTGGTCATACAGAATCGATCATGAGTGAAAATATTACTCGAGCAAGACGTTTTGTTGCTGAAGTCGATTCGAGTTCAGTGATGATTAATGCTTCGACTCGCTTTGCTGATGGTTTTGAATATGGTCTCGGCGCAGAGATTGGTATTAGTACCGATAAGATTCATGCCCGCGGTCCAGTCGGTTTGGAAGGACTGACTTCGCAAAAGTATATCGTCATTGGTGACGGTCATATTCGCGGTTGATTTGATGGCGCGGCTTTGATGGCGTCGATTGGTATTCTGGGTGGCACCTTCGATCCGGTGCATCATGCGCATATCCAAGTAGCATTAACGGCTTTGCAGGGACTTCAGCTTGATGAAGTTCGTTTGATCCCGTGCCGCCAATCGCCAACACGTATTGCACCAGTGGCTAGTCCAGAACATCGAATTGCAATGTTGAATATGGCTGTGGCGAATGAACCAGCCTTGATGGTTGATGACCGAGAATGCCAGCGACAAGGCGTGTCGTATAGTGTCGATACATTGACAGATTTACGTAACGAACATCCAGACGCGGCATTGTTTTTTATTGTTGGTGTTGATGCATTTAATGGTCTTTTAGCATGGCATAAATGGTCTGAGTTATTTCAATTAGCCCATATTGTTGTTGTTAACCGTCCCGGTGAGGAGTTGGTTGCTGAGGGTGAATTGACTGAACTATTAGCTCAGCGAGAATGTTGTACTAAACCAGAGACACAAGCCGGCAGTATTATTACCGGTTTAAGTTGTCAGTTGCCGCATGCGGCTAACCAGATTCGTGCGGCATTAAAAGCGGGCGAACCGATAGGAAAATTAATGGACGACGCGGTCCATGATTATATACAGGAAAATAGGTTGTACCAATGAAGAAAGCAGTTAAATTGAAAGTAGATGAATTGAGTCAAATAGTTATTGACGCGCTCGAAGATGTGAAGGCGGTGGATATTCGCGTGCTCGAGGTTGAAACAATTTGTAACTTCACCGATAAAATGATTATCGCCACTGGTAGCACGGTTCGACAGGTGAAAGCCTTGGCAAATAGCGTGATTGTGAGCGTTAAAGAAGCGGGTGGTACAGTATTAGGTCAGGAAGGCGAGAATCCTGGTGAATGGATACTCATCGATCTGGGTGATGTTGTCGTTCACATCATGGTGCCGCAGGTGCGCGATTTCTATAATATCGAAAAACTCTGGGCCATTGATGGTGAAATGAGTAAACCCGACGATAGCCGCTTCTAAGACGCCGGAGCGACAGGCATGCATATCCATATTCTTGCGGTAGGTCAGAAAATGCCTGCGTGGGTTAGTACGGGTTATGACGAATTCATTAAACGCTTGCCTAAAGAATTTACTCCTCAACTAAAAGAAATCCCTCCGGGACGGCGTAGTAAAAATAGTGATTTGAAACGCGCCATCGAAGAAGAATCAGAACGCATTCTGCAAGCCATACCAAAGGATTGTTTGGTCGTGGCACTCGATGAAAGAGGCAAGTCGTGGACAACACGGCAACTTGCTGAGCAAATGTCTGACTGGACCAGCTCGGGGCGTGATGTTGCATTGGTTGTGGGAGGCCCTGATGGCCTGAGTGCAGAAGTGAAACAACGTGCAGAGTTGACGTGGTCACTTTCAGCGCTAACTTTACCGCATGCCTTGGTTCGTGTTGTGCTGGCCGAGCAGTTATATCGCGCCTGGTCTTTAATCACTAACCATCCTTATCATCGCGACTAAATTTAAAAAGTTATTTAGACAGGATTCACATGATGGCAACGTTAATAAGCATTAAATCCGCTTCATTATGTCGAGATAGTATTTTAGGTTTTTAATATGAATGCGCCAAAAATTTTACTCGCCTCACAATCCCCGCGCCGTGCCGAATTATTGGAACAGATTGGAATCGATTTTGAAGTTATTCACGTTGATGTTCCAGAGCTGGTGAAGGCTGGTGAAGCTCCCACTGAATTTGTGCAACGCCTGGCTCTTGAAAAAGCGCAAGCGGGTTGGCAAGCCAGCGAGAAGACATGCCCTGTGCTCGGTTCAGACACAATCGTTGTGCTTGATGACTATATTCTGGGAAAACCCGTCTTTGAAGGTGATGCAGAGGCCATGTTGGCAAGGCTATCCGGACGTACGCATCGTGTGATGACAGCCGTGGCGGTTGTGAAGGGCGAGCAGCAAGGTATGCGTCTGAGCACTAGCGAAGTGAGTTTCTGCAAAACCTCCGAAGCTGAGCGAAAGGCCTATATTTCTACAGGGGAATCATTGGATAAGGCCGGTGGCTATGCTATTCAAGGACAAGCTGCTGTATTTGTTGACAAATTACAAGGTAGTTATAGCGGGGTGATGGGCTTACCCTTATTTGAAACAGCTGAATTATTTAAAGAATTTGCGATTGATGTCATCTGAGGTCGGGCTTTGATAATGCTATGATGGAATATAATAATAAGGAATAACAGTTAGGATGTTTTTTTAATGAGCAGTGAAATTCTAATTAATATGACGCCCAATGAATCTCGGGTTGCGCTGGTCGAGAATGGGGTGCTTCAAGAAGTCTATATTGAACGTACTGCCAAGCGTGGTCTGGTTGGCAATGTTTATAAAGGCAAGGTGTCGCGGGTTTTGCCCGGCATGCAAGCCGCCTTTATTGATGTCGGGCTAGAACGTGCCGCTTTTTTACATGCCTCTGACATTAAGATTGATAGCGACGACAATAACGAAACCAATAAAGTTGAATCAATTAATAGCCTGGTGACTGAAGGCCAAGAGATTTGTGTACAAGTTGTCAAAGATCCACTTGGTACAAAAGGGGCTCGCTTGACGACTCAAGTTTCTATTCCTTCTCGTTTCCTCGTTTTTATGGCCGGAGTTGAACACATCGGTATTTCACAAAAAATAGAACAACCCGAAGAGCGAGATCGTTTACGGACGAAACTTGAAGAGTTGGCTGTTGATGATTATGCGGGTGGTTATATCGTACGAACTGCGGCTGATGGTATCACTGACGATGAAATTCAAGCCGACGTAGAATATCTGCATCGGATGTGGACAGCCATTGTCGATAAAATGAAGACTATGAAAGCACCTCATCTCATTCATGAAGATTTGCCTTTGGCGATGCGTATGATGCGTGACTTGGTTAGCCCTGAAATAGAAAAAATTCGTATCGATTCTAAAGAGACCTTTGAGCGCGCGGCAAAGTTTGCGCGGAAATTTATTCCTGAGGTTGCGGAAAGGATTGAATACTATCCTGGTGAAAGACCAATATTTGATCTCTATTCAGTGGAGGATGAAATTCATAAAGCTCTTGATAAGAGAGCTGACCTTAAATCGGGTGGCTACTTGATTATCGATCAAACTGAAGCAATGACCACGATTGATGTGAATACAGGTGGTTTTGTTGGTCACCGAAATCTGGATGAAACTATTTTCAAGACTAACCTCGAAGCGGGAGTGTCTATCGCAAGACAATTACGTTTAAGAAATCTGGGCGGTATTATTATTGTCGATTTTATCGATATGCAAGATGAAGAGCATAAACGCCAAGTGCTTCGTTCTTTAGAAAAAAATCTTGAGAAGGACCATGCTAAATGTCATATCAGCCAAGTTTCTGCGCTTGGGCTAGTAGAAATGACCCGTAAGCGAACTCGTGAATCATTGGAACATATCCTTTGCGAAGATTGTCCTACTTGTAATGGGCGGGGTTCATTGCGAACAGCTGAAACAGTTTGTTACGAGATTTTTCGGGAGATTATTCGTGAAGCAAGACAATATGAGGCACAAACCTTTCTCGTCTTAGCGTCACAGGCGGTTGTCGATAGATTGTTGGATGAAGAATCGACCAGTGTTGCCGAGTTAGAAGACTTCATTGGTAAGCCTATTAAACTGCAAGTTGAATCCTTGTATACCCAAGAGCATTACGATGTGGTGTTAATGTAATAGTAATGAACTGTATTAATTTATTGAAAATATGAAAGTGGATCTAAATACGTGACCCCTAAAAAAACCATTCAATGTTTAGTAGGTATGATCTGGTATGGTTTTGCCGGAATAGCAGTTGTTGCGGCTGTGTTACTGACCATCGCGCGGTTGTTACTGCCGTTGGCGGAAAATTATCGTGTTGAAGCAGAACAGGCCTTGAGTGAATATGCGGGTCAGCCTGTTACGGTTGCTGAACTTAAAGCCGAATGGGCGGGTTTTGAACCACAACTACATTTTTTTGATGTGCGCTTATACGATAAAAATAATAAAGAGGTGTTATTTCAATTTAAAGATGCGCGGATGGGAATTAATTTATTTTCATCGATGCGAAATCGTGATTTTGTTCCTTCAAGCTTTACCATTAGTGGGATTGCTCTCTCAATAACCCGCCATGCGAATAAAAGCTTTAGTGTTGCAGGTTTATCAGACCATAAAAAAGACTCTGAACATGATTATTCAAAAGTGTTGTTCGAATGGTTATTGCGTCAACCTGATATAGGTATTGAATCAAGTAGTATTACGTGGACAGATATTCCGCTAAATGAAAAAGATCTCTTATTTAGTGATGTTAATTTAAGAATACGAAATTACGCAGACATTCATCAGATTGATGCTGATGTTAATTTGCCTGAACGTTTAGGTAAAAAAATCAAGATTGCCGCAGAAGTGCAAGGTGCAACTACAGACATATCTGCATGGCATGGCGATGTTTATATTAATGCCCAACAATTGGTTTTGCCCGCATTGTGGCGGCAGCCATTAGTAGAAGAATTGAATCTAACGAAAGGCCATTCAGACTTTGAATTGTGGGGAAAATGGAAAAATAATTCATTAGAGAAACTGGAAGGCAATATCGATCTGGCCGATTTAGTTTTTTCCGGGAAGCATGCCTCAGCGATTAACTTCAATGGTTTAAAGAGCAACTTAGCATGGCATCAGGCTGATACTGGTTGGAGTTTACACCTTGGTGGTTTCTCGCCAATAACAAAAGAGGCTGCGTGGCCTGCATCACAATTCAGTTTACTATCGGATGATTCTGCACAACGTTTTGCTGCAGTATTAGGCTATGTAAAACTATCGGATGTGTTACCTATTGTTAATAGTTTTAAATTATTAGACAAAGACACTATTAAGACTCTTAATGCATTACAGCCAAGAGTAAGCCTGCATGACCTGTCGTTTGTGAAATCGACCGACGAAACCTTAGACCAATGGCAGGTTGATGGTCGATTCTCTGAACTAACGACACAAGCATGGAATAGCGTACCGGGTGTAAAGGATCTCGCGGGTAATATTGAGATTGATAATAATAAAGGCAGTTTGCAGATCGACAGCAATAATATTGTGCTTGATATGAAGGGTCTGTTGCGTAAGCCGATAGATATAACGCGATTGGCTGGACAGGTGCAGTGGCAGAAGGATGAATCGGGTTGGTCATTACAAACAACTGAATTTGACATTCATAATGCCGACATTACGCTTCGCGCACAAATGGATTTATTGCTTCCGAATAAAGGTTCACCAGTCATAGACTTGTTAGCAGATATTAAAAATGCAAATGGTGCCCAGACCTACAAGTATTTGCCGTTGCCTGTTCTTTCAGATAAAACCATTGCTTGGTTAGACAAATCAATTATCCAAGGTTATGTGCCTAGCGGTAGAGTTGTTTTACGCGGACCGCTTGATAAATTTCCATTTGATCATGGCGAAGGTCGATTCGAAACCCGTTTTGATGTTATTAATGCCAAGCTTGATTATGAGCCAGGTTGGCCTGCGATTTCTGAAATGCAGGGTGAAGTGATATTCAAGGGGCGTAGTTTAGATATTATTGGACAGGCGGGGCGAATTCTAAATGCCAAGGTACATAATGTTACTGCGCATGTTGCCGATCTGGAGCTTGATGATCCGCTCTTGGAATTACGTGGTGATGTTGACTCTTCAACACAAGATATAATTGAGTATGTAGCGGCCTCTAATCTTGCTGAAGGTTATAGTAAGGAGTTACAAACATTAGAGAGCATTGGTGGCATTAAGCTGAATCTTGAAATTAATATACCTATGACCAGTGGCAAGGGAAAGGTTCTTGGTAAGGCCATGTTGCTCAATGCTCAGTTGGGTATTAAGGGTAATGACATTAAGCTGACAAAAATAAACGGTGAGGTCATAGTCAGTAATGAAGGTTTGCAAGGGAAAGGAATTGATGGCAGATTATTTGAAACGCCCGTTAAAATTCAATTATCCCACTCCGATGATGCATCAACGGCATTATCAATTAAGGCTAAAGGACAATTTGATCTTAATAAACTGATTAAGGATAAGTTTGCGAAAGAAATTCCGCTTATCAGTAAGGGTAAAACCGATTGGTTAGCCAACTTATCTTTCTACAACGTCAATGGTGACAATCATCCAGTGGTATTAGAGTTGGAATCTGAATTGCAAGGAGTTAGCATTAATCTGCCAAAACCTTTTGCAAAGCAAGCCAATGCAATTAAACCATTGAAATTTACGACGCTGATTCAGGATAGTAATGAACTGCAGTTGGAAGTAGATCTTGGTGATGATATCAGTTCGATAATTCGCTTGAGAAATACAGATAAAGGTATGGAGTATGCGGGCTCGTCAATAGCTTTTGGTGATGAATTGCCAATACCACCCGACAATGATCGGTTGTCTATAGTTGGTCAATTGGCTGCTTTATCTCTTGATGAATGGATGACGTATACAAATAATGCAGTTTGGGCAAAGCAAGCAAAAGAATCTTCTAATTCTTTTGCTTGGCTTGAAGAAATCAATTTAGAAGCAGCGGTGTTTACCGCTATGGGTTCATATTATAATTTAAAACGATTAAGGCTAGAACGTGAAGATAACGCATGGCATACCGTTATTGATACAGATCGAGTTAAAGGTGAAGTTCATATCCCTTATGATTTTTCGCAAGCACCGGTAAAGGCGAATTTTGAATCATTAAAACTAGATCGGGTTGAAAACGAAAGTAAAGAAGTTAATTTTGATCCACGAGAATTACCCAGTCTCATCTTGTCAATTGACAAATTAGTTTTTGATGGTGTGAAATTAGGTTCATTGAACATGACGACATCACAAACTGAGAAAGGCGTGGTGATGGATAAATTAGCAATAGTCGGTCGAGACACTGAGTTTACTGCGAATGGTAGTTGGACGATTGAAAATGATGAACAACTTACACGCGTATCGGCAAAATTAAAAACTGAACGATTTAGTGCATTATTAGCTGAGCTGGGATATTCAACAGGCTTTGAAGCTGGAGAGAGTCGTAATAAAGCACAGTTAGAATGGGCCGGTGATCCGCTACAATTTTCAGCAGCTAAATTAAATGGTTCGATGAAAATAAAGATCAATAAAGGTCAATTGTTTGATATTAGCCCGGGTGCCGGTAGGATTTTTGGCTTATTGAGTTTACAGGCGTTACCGCGACGTTTAACCTTGGATTTTAGTGATTTGTTTAAGAAAGGATTTAGCTTTGATCAAATCAAAGGTAATTTTCAATTATCACAAGGTGATGCCTATACAACGGATTTGTATCTTGATGGTCCTGCGGCACGAATCGATGTGTCGGGTCGGGCGGGTTTAGTTCAACATGATTATGATCAGCTTATTACGGTAACCCCTGACGTAACAGGCGGTTTACCACTTGCCGGTGCTTTATTGGGTGGACCAATAGCGGGTGGTGTTGTGTTTGCATTGAACAAGTTACTACAACCAGCGATTGATGATATTACTCGCTACCAATATACGGTGACAGGTAGTTGGGATGACCCTCAGGTAGAGCGAATTGAGAATGTAGCTCCTGGCGCAGCTATTAAATAGACCTTAATTAGGATAAATTTAGCGGGTTTTCCTATGCTATGATGGACGCGAAATGAGATGTTTTTGGTCAATTTTATTACTCTTTATCATGGCGTCGTCTCAGGCCGTAGAGCCTGCGCCGACTGCGACATTTATCGAGTCGAGTTCATCATCACCGAAATTACTCAGTGCCGAATTGTGGGCTCGACCACGTAGCGGTGCCAGTGTGGCGGCTATGCCGGTGGTACGAGAATCGGTGCAAACATTGTTGGCCGCACCTGAAGGTAGTAAATTGGTTATTCGTTACCCTGGTGGTGAAGAGGGAAGTTTATGGGCTGAAGAACTCCATGTCTGGTTGGTTTCTTTAGGGATCGATACGGAGTTAATGGATCTGAGGCCGGGTAGTGCAGAGCCAGATCAAATTGAACTATATATAGAATAATTGTGAGAAAGTGATAATGAGTCAAGTCGCAGCAATACAAATGGCATCTGGGCCAAATGTTAATTCTAATCTTATTGAAGCCGAACGTTTAATTATGGATGCCGTTGCAGCCGGTGCACAGTTGGTTGTCTTGCCCGAAAATTTTGCATTTATGGGTCATAATGAATCAGATATATTGGCACTCGCTGAAGAAGATAATGAAGGTCCTATTCAAAAATTTCTAGCCCACCAGGCTGAGACACATGGTATATGGCTTGTTGGCGGTACTCTGCCGATACGAGGTAGTGACGATAAACATGTCCGTTTAGCTTGTTTAGTTTTTAATGATCAAGGTGAACGTGTTGCACGTTATGACAAGATTCATCTCTTTGATGTTCACATTGACGCGAGTAATGAAAGTTACAATGAGTCAGAAACAACTGAATCAGGTGATGAAGTTGTTGTTATCGATACGCCATTTGGTCGTATGGGTATTGCCATTTGCTACGATTTGCGTTTCCCAGAATTATTTCGCCACATGTTAGATGCCAATATGCAATTTATTGCGATGCCATCAGCATTTACGGCGATTACGGGTAAAGCGCACTGGGAAATATTGACACGTGCTCGCGCAATTGAAAATCTTTGTTTTGTTATTGCAGCTGATCAAGGTGGCTTCCATATCAATGGTCGAGAAACCTATGGTGATTCAATGATTGTTGATCCATGGGGACAGATATTAGATCGTGTTTCGAATGGTTCCGGTTTTATTCTTGCCGAGATGGATCAGGAACGAGTTAATAAAGTACGTCAAAATTTCCCTGTGACTGAGCATAGAAGAATGCCTTGTAAACTACCATGAGTACATCACTTGAATTAGCCCAGAATCAATTACTGGCACCGGCGGGTCTGAACGAGAATGACCTGCAAAAGGTACTCGACCAACTTATGCAAAATAATGTTGATGCCGCAGATCTTTATTTCCAAATGAGTCGCCACGAATCATGGACATTGGAAGACGGTATTGTAAAAGATGGTCGTTATAATATTGATCAAGGCGTAGGTGTTCGTGCTATCAGTGGTGAGAAAACAGGATTCGCTTATTCAGATGCGATTGTATTACCAGCATTAACTCAAGCTGCAGATGCCGCACGTGCGATTGCACGAAGCGGTGGTGAAGGGCAAATACGTACCTTTAGTAAAACTGCGGGTCACGATCTTTATACGCCCAATGATCCACTCGCGAGTATGACCGCAGATGAAAAGGTGGCCTTACTACATGCTGCAGATGCAGCCGCTCGTGCAGCCGACCCCCGAGTTAAAGAAGTCACTGTAAGCCTTGCTGCCGCGCACGATACCATTTTAGTTGCAGCAGCAGATGGCACCTTAGCTGGCGATGTTCGTCCCTTGATTCGTCTTAATGTCAGCGTGATCGTCGAGCAAAAAGGCAAGCGCGAACAAGGCGGACATGGTGGCGGTGGCCGTCGTGGTTACGAATATTTTATTGATCAATCTGCGGCGGAAGAATTTGCTCGAGAAGCAGTTCGTCAGGCATTGGTAAACCTTGATGCAGTACCTGCACCCGCAGGCAGTATGGATGTGGTACTGGGTCCAGGTTGGCCCGGAGTCTTGTTACACGAAGCGGTAGGGCATGGGCTGGAAGGTGATTTTAATCGTAAAGGTAGCTCGGCATTTAGTGGGCGCGTTGGTGAACAAGTTGCCGCGAAGGGCATTACAGTGGTTGATAACGGCACCTTGCCAGATCGCCGTGGTTCGTTAAATATTGATGACGAAGGCACACCCACACGAGAAACTGTATTGATTGAAGATGGCATATTGAAAGGCTATATGCAGGACAAAATGAATGCCGGTTTAATGGGCGTTGAATCTACCGGGAATGGTCGTCGTGAATCATATGGACATTTACCTATGCCGCGCATGACTAACACTTACATGCTTGCGGGTGATCGTGAACCAGAAGAAATTATCGCTTCGATTAAGAATGGAATTTATGCAGTGAATTTTGCAGGTGGCCAAGTCGATATCACGTCAGGTAAGTTTGTTTTTTCAGCGAGTGAGGCCTATTTAGTAGAGAATGGAAAAGTGACAGCGCCAGTTAAAGGTGCAACGCTGATTGGCAATGGCCCGGATGTAATGAATCGCATTAGTATGATTGGTAATGATCTTGAATTGGATGCCGGCGTAGGTACTTGCGGTAAAGAAGGTCAAAGCGTGCCAGTTGGCGTTGGCCAACCCACCTTACGAATTGATAATATCACTGTTGGTGGTACGGGCGGTTAAGATGGCCGAATATCCCGGACTCAAGCAGGGGCATGTCATTAGCTCGGTTGAAAAAGATGGTTCAATAGTTTGTTTAGAAGATGGCGCCTGTTTTAAAGTTTATTGTGGTTTTTATTATTTAAGTAGTGACTGGGAGGCCGGACATAAGCTCTTTATGAAGACCAATCCTAGAAATCCGGATCACCCTTATAAGCTTATTAATGTACATTTTAATAAGCAAGTTGAGGCCAGCTGGATTGAGAGTACTGAATGAAGAAAGTACTCCTATTGGCCTTGTTTATTGTTGGTGCCGTTTGGCAGCATGATCAAAACAGGGTGATAGATCATGGCCCAGGTGTACTTGTTAGTAATGCGCCAGTGCAGAGAAATTTGAGATCGGCACCGGTTATTCAGCACAAAGGTTATGATCTTAAACCGCAGGCTAATTTTATAGTTGAAGCGCGAGTTTTGTCACGTGAAAAGTATTTCATGGATGCGAGCTCTGAATTGTCACCACTTGATCTTGCCTTAGGTTGGGGCGAGATGTCAGATACCGCAGTGATTGAAAAGCTGGATATTAATCAGAGTGTACGTTTTTACACATGGCGAATGGAACGTGCAACAATTTCGTTACAAGATGTCATACGCCAAAGTTCGAATATGCATATGATCCCCGCTAACGATCAAGTGGCGAAGCAGTTAGGTAAAATACGGGAAGGCAGCCTCGTTAGAATTAGTGGCAAGCTGGTGAATATAACAAGTCAGAGTGGTTTTGCCTGGAATAGCTCAGTATCACGCACGGATACTGGCGCAGGCGCCTGTGAGGTTATTTACGTAACAGGTGTTAGTCAGTTTTAGTTTCGACTAGATCTCTGATTAATTGAAATAGTTCACGTTTAGCGCGTTTACTACGATCTGGTGATTTAGTTTGTTTGGCGTTACGCAAGATCTGACGTAGTTGTTGTCGGTCTGCGGCAGAAAAATGAGTGATGAATTCAGTTAAGGCAACGTCGTCTTCGTTAATGAGGCGGTCACGCCAGTCTTCGATAGCATGAAGTTCGGCAACGGCTTCGCGTTGAGGAGCTTTAAAATTATCAACGGCATTTTGAATAGCAACTGTATCGCTATCACTAAGTAATTTGCTAATGAGTTTATGTTGGCGTTTGCGAGCGCCATGTTGACGAATATTTCGACAGGTATCGATGGCATCGTACAAAGATTCATCAAGTGATAGTTTTTTGAGTTGGCTGAGTGGTAATTCAACCAGTATTTTGCCTAGATCGAATTGCGCATGCATATCACGCTTACGCTGTGATTTACTGGGGGGGCGATCATCTATTAGTTCGTCATCATCAGGCATGGTGTGTTAATCGTGTTAGCTTTAGCAGCGTCTATTATAAACAATTAGTAAAGAGTATGTACGCAAGTAAATGGGAAAAATGAGATGAATCAAACTGCGGTAAAACCGGCAGCTGAAGGGTTGCCGGCTCAAATTGAGCTGGAAAAGACCATTGCGAATGCCATTGAGATAGCGACGGCCTCTGGTGCCAGTGCTGTAGAGGCCGCTATTAGCGCTGAAACCGGTTTTTGCGTTACTGCGCGAATGGGAGAGGTCGAAACCGTTGAGCATAACCGCGATAACGGCTTGGGTATTACAGTTTATTTTGGTCATCGCAAAGGTTCAGCAAGCACAACTGATACCTCAGAAAACGGCATACGTAGCACCGTGCTAGCCGCTTGTGATATTGCGCGGTATACCGCAGAAGACAAATGTGCTGGCCCAGCCGATAAAGAAGATCTCGCCACAGAGTTTCTTGATTTGGAGATGAATCACCCATGGGAAATTGATACCAGTGCAGCGATCGACCTAGCTATTGAATGTGAAGCGGCAGCCTTAGAATACGATAAACGCATTAGCAACTCGGAAGGTGGCTCGATATCAAGTCATACTGGCCTGCGTGTTTATGGCAGTAGCAATGGTTTCTTAGGTGGCTATGCAAGTAGCTATCACAGTGCGAGTTGTGCGGTGATCGCAGAGGACGAATCCGGCATGGAACGTGATTATTGGTATAGCTCGGCACGTCAGGTTACGGCACTTGAAGATATGGCAAGCATTGGCAATAAAGCCGCTGAACGCACATTATCAAGACTCGGTGGGCAACGACTCAGTACCCGTACAGCACCGATTCTTTTTTCAGCTGATGTAGCGGCCAGCTTATTAGGACATTTTATTGGGGCAGTCCGTGGCAGTAGTTTGTATCGTAAAGCCTCTTTTATGTTGGATCGAGTAGATGAGCAAGTATTTGCCGATCATATCCGTATCCATGAACAGCCGCACCTTCTAGGTGCATTAGGTAGTGCGCCATTTGATAATGAAGGCGTAACAACACGTCCTCGCGATCTGGTGACCGACGGTGTATTGAAAGGTTATGTCTTAGATAGCTACTCAGCACGTAGGTTGGGTTTGAAAACAACTGGCAATGCAGGTGGCGTGCATAACCTAACGATTGAACCAGGCGAGTTGGATGCACAAGGTCTGCTCAAAGAAATGGACACGGGTTTGTTGGTAACAGAATTGATGGGTTCAGCCGTTAATGGTGTTACCGGTGACTACTCACGTGGTGCAGCAGGTTTTTGGGTTGAAGGCGGAAAGATTCAATATCCAGTCGCGGAAATTACGATTGCCGGTCACCTCAATGATATGTATAAAAATATTGTTGCAGTTGGTAATGATGTTGACCTACGTCGTAATACACGTACTGGTTCTATCCTCTTGGAAGAAATGACTATCGCTGGCGAGTAAGCGTGGTTATTAGCTTTTTGTGTGTCATTGCGAGGAGTGTAAAGAAGTGGCAATCCATTACTTACGCGTGTCGCGCGACAGTTTCGGCTCACCTAAGAGGCGGGTTGACCACCGATGGCGTACCATCCCTGGTAGATAATTTTTTTTAAAATCATGAAGAACAGCTCATATGCGATACGCCACCAATTTCAGTTAACTCAGGCGGTTTCAGCCTATAGTACTTTTCCTCCATCTCTTTCGACTGCTCGGCGTAAGGTTGAGTCATCACTTCTTGCAGCTCTCGAATTAGATCGTAGTTTCCGGTGACGGCTTGCTGATAAGCCGGCGCAACCAACCACTCTCGTAAACTGTATTTTGGGTTAACGCGTTTCATCAGTTCTGAAATATCTTCAAGAGTGCACGGTGTATTTGTAATGAGCGATTTCCATTTTGTCAGCCACGCTGACCAATGCTTGTCCATCTCTTCATTCAAATTATTGTAGAAGCTTTTTTTAAGTTGGGCAATGTTATCAGGTATCGACGAGAGATCGCGGAAGAAGATCGTGTAATCAACAGACGTTTGCATCATGAGCGTTACGAGCTCGTTGAATAATGCCGCGTTAAACGTACCAAGTCCAAGCTTAGCCGCAAACATCTTTTCTATTTCCTCTTGCATTACTCTCGCAAAGCCATTTCGAATCTCGTCTAGCTGTTGCATGGCACCAGCTAGAGAACCAGAATCATTCATTAGTAATGGTTGCAACGCCGTACAAAACATCTCGAAGTTACGTTCCGCTGCCACGGGTTGGTTAAGAAATGCGAAGTGATCTCCGCCTCCCGTCCATGGTTGATAGTGTGGGTCAAAAACATCACAGAATCCGAATGGACCATAGTCGAGTGTGAAACCACCGGCCGCACAGTTATCGCTGTTGAAGTTGCCCTGGCAATAGCCGACACGGATCCAGTTTGCCACAAGCGAGGTAAGGCGGCTGCGAAATGCCCGCGCGAGCAACACGACTTTCTCGGTGGTGCTTAGCTTCTTGTCGATAACGTCAGCGTACTCACGATCGATCAAGTGCAACACAATCTTCTCGAGTTCATCTATCGCATTTGGGTGTTCCTTCTTTCGGGCACGGCGACCAAAGAGCTCGATTTGACCGACGCGAATAAATGACGGTGCGACGCGCGTCGAGATCGCAACTGGCTCCGATATAAGCATGTCGGGATCTCTTGATCGCGAACCCTCCGAGTACCACGGTCGTTGCACCTTCTCTGTTCTCGAAACGTATAAACTTAGAGACCGTGACGTTGGCACGCCGAGTGCGTGCATGTGTTCCTGTGCCAGAAACTCCCGCACACTCGAGCGCAAAACGGCACGGCCATCCGCGCCGCGGCAATATGGCGTTCGACCGCCACCTTTGAGCTGCATTTCCCAACGTCGATCATTGATAACAGCCTCAAGAATTGAAATTGCGCGACCATCGCCATATCCGTTGCCGGTTTGGAACGGGCACTGTTGGTAGTATTCTGTACCAAAGATGGAAAGTGCGTAGCCACTGGCCCAACCCACCTTGCGCATCGGCTCCGGAACCTGTGAGAGGTCGCCGCTGAATAGTCGGACGAAATCGGCTGACTCTGCCATGTTGTCGGCCAAGCCAAGTTCGTGAAAAAAGTTTTTGCTGTGCGCGACGTACTCGGGCTCAACGATTGGCGTGGGTTTGACGGGGACATAATGTCCCGAGAAGACCTGTCGAGGGGCGTGATTAGCGCCATTTGCTTTCGCATCAGGATCGCAGTTGAGGGTGTCTATAAACGAGTAGTTTGCATATTTTGCGAGAGCATCAAGTGTCATGATGGTTGGGGAATTTTTCTGGGATAGTCTATTTTTCATAGGTTTACTCTGGGTCATGGCGTAAGTAAAAATGCTGTTTTCCTGCTGAGATACAGGAAAATTTACATACTTGTATGTAAAGTGAGATCAGAGCCATATTTCCTGTTCAATCTTATGAGGGATCATTTGTCCGGCTTCTTGGGTAAAAAAAATCATCTCTTCCGTATCGATCAAGCATTCTCGAGGGAAAATATAATTGGTGTTAAGTAGTTTCGCACGTTCAGGGTAGAAACGTTTGGCTCCTGAGTTATCCTCAATGGCTTGGCGGTCATTGCCGGCATAAGGAAAGTCAGGATGGTTGATAACAGGACGTATGTGGATCCACCAGGCATAACGAGCATAAGCTTTATCTAACCAAACAGGCTTCAGGCCTGATAGGCGGTCAACATAGTTATTGAAGGTGTAGTCGAGACATTGGTCATCTACTGAATCTGGAAATCTCTCGATGACTGTCTGCCATAATTTTAGCAGAGTTCTCGCGTGCGGTGTGTTGCCATTGAATTGTACTGCACCGCTTGAAATCAATTGTTCAGTTGAATAATAGTCAATGCTATGTGAGAACGTGTAAAAACGGTCACGAACTACACGAGACCCTGCTCCATCATCAAACTTCACGTTGACCGGCTTGTATGATTCAGTCTGCTTATCAGCCAGCCAGTTGTACATTGCGAAATCACAGCCGTCCTGAACAAGCGCTTCAATGGCCTGTGGGTACTCTGCAATATAACAATCGATATCGATATACAAGATAGACTTTTGATATTTATCGAGCAGGAAATGGATGAAATTTGCTTTGGTAAATTTCGTATCATTGCTGCCCTTCAGACTGATAGAGCGATGTACTGTAGGTACCTCATATAGCGCATACGGCAGGCCATGTTCTTTGCAGGATTGTAATAAGCGTTCTGCGTAAGTTGAGTGGCTTTTGGTAAACATGGCACAAACAAGAAAAGGGACATCCTTGCAGGTATCTAATTGCTCCGCAAAGATGCTGGAATACGGGAAATCTAATGGGAAGGTGTTTGTAATCGGCATGTACAGCCTCGTTAACTAATCTGAAAATCGAATATATTAGAGAATAGATTTTATGGCTAGGGTTGAATCAGAATAGAACCTGAATATTGTTAGGATAATTGCCAGAAAAAATTCTGCATTGAGGAAAGAAATTCATCAGTATACATTATCATAATAATAGTAAGCAGCAACAAAGAATATCTATACATAATACTAATATGGACGGGTAAAAGCTATTTTATATATAATACTGTAGCTCATTTAATAGCGATGTGTTGTTTTTTTTTCAAATACCCAGTTTTCCCAGTATAATTGTAATTGAGTGATGCCTTCCGGGTAGTGTTTTTTAATGATGTCACTTATTACCATGTCCGGGTTTTCATTTCTTTCTCTGAATAGTTCGACGATTAGTTTTCTACCTTCTTTACTCGACATAAGGTAATAAACTAATGACCAACCCATGGCATAGCTAAGACTTGATTCCTTGTTGAGCTCTTTCCATTGCTTTCTATCCATGTTGATAAAGTATTTTAAGGATGGTGCGGCATCTTGTCTTATTGCAGCTTTTACTATGCGTACCCAGCCATCACTCAGCTCAATAACTGCAGTTGTGCCAAAAACATTAACGCGTTCAAAATACTCAGCAAAACCTTCATTTAACCAAGAGGGTATGTGTTTATAGTTTGTCCAAAGAATAGTGTGGAAAGCCTCATGGGTGATGATACTTAACATTTTCTTGACGCTACGGTTCTTCCATACGACTGCTTGATTGTTTTTTGCTGAATAATAGCCGGATTTTGATATGATTTTGGAGATATGTTTTTTCTGGTAGGAAAGAAATTCTTTTTGGTTGCCAAAGACCTTTACGCTGATGTTGACCGATTCTTTAAAGGGGATATTGCTATATTCATTGAGAATAAGGAATGTTTTTGTTACCGCTGTAATGATCTTTCTTTCAGTATCTAACGGGAGATCATAATTAACCGGGGTGACGGTAACGCTAAAGTTTCGAGTCGGTTGAGCATATTGTTTGGAGAGGTCTTTGGTTTTACCTTCGTTCTTTTTATGTGGACTATCGCCAAAATGAATGCGTCCATTTTTGTCGGTCCATTTATAAATTTCTGCAGAGGCCAGATTGCAGAAAAGAATCAGTGGAAGTAGGAATAGGTATGTCTTTACGTTGATTTGTGAATACCTCGTGCTTTCAATCAGATAAGAAACAGTGCCGCGAGCCCAAGGAAAGAGAGAAAGCCAATGACGTCGGTAATGGTTGTGAGTACCACACCACCGCCAAGAGCAGGGTCAGCACCTATTTTATTTAATAAAAGCGGTACGACCGCACCAGCAAGTGCACCGGTAATTAAATTGACAATTATCGCTGCACCAATGATTAGTCCAAGTTGTATGTCATCGAACCATAAGTTAGTAATCAGGCCAATGATTGTCGCCCAGACTAAACCGTTGAGTACACCGACAGAAAGTTCTTTGATAATAAGTCGTCCGGCATTACTGGTATCGATTTGGCCAAGTGCCATCGCGCGTATAACAAGAGTCAGGGTTTGACTGCCGGCAACACCGCCCATGCTAGCGACAATAGGCATGAGAATTGCGAGGGCAACGAGCTTTTCGATAGTGGCACCAAACTGACCTATCACCCATGAGGCAAGTAGAGCCGTAATCAGGTTGGTCCCGAGCCAAATTGAGCGGCGGCGAGTACTGGTGATGACAGGGGCGAACATGTCATCTTCTTCACTCAAACCGGCCATACTCATAAGAGAATGTTCGGCATCTTCACGTATCACATCGATGACATCATCGATGGTGATACGGCCAAGAAGTTCGTTTCTTTCATTTATCACTGGTGCCGAGATGAGTTCGCGATGTTCAAACAGTGTGGCAACCTCGTTATCAGGCATGTCAGCCAAAATACCTTCCATATCGGTGTTCATTAACTCACCGACGGCGATACTGGGTTCGCGAGTGAGTAGTTCTGTGAGTGGAACCTGGCCAAGATATTTGTTTTCACGATCCACTACATAAAGGTTATCGGTCATGGCCGGTATTTGTCCGCGGCTACGACGAAGATAGCGCAGTACGACATCAATGGTATTATTTGGCCGTACCGTAATGGTATCGGTATTCATTAACCCGCCAGCGGTATCTTCCGGGTAGGAAAGAATGCTTTCTAGGCGGTGACGATCTTGGCTGCCCATGGATTGCAGCACCAGTTGCATGACGGTATCGGGTAAATCCTGAATAAAGTCAGCGAGATCATCGACTTCAAGACCTTCGGATGCGGCAAGTAGTTCGGATGTTTCCATTTGGCGAATAAGGTTTTCACGAATGTCGTCATTAACATCGAGAAGTACGTCACCTTGTAGGTCGGGGTCGACAAGTTCCCAAACGAATTCACGTTTTTCACGTGGTAGAGATTCAAGTAAATGCGCGATTTCAGCTGGAAACAGACCATTCAACATGAGTTGCAGTTGTTGCAGAGTACCGCTTTGCAGTACCTCGCTGAATTGCTGAAGGCGAGTCAGCGTTTTTGGTTCTTGTATGTTCTCAGCCATGCCTGGATTTTCCAGTTTGTGGGATAAACCCAGCTCATATATTTATATTCCATATATTAGCCCTCAACGGCGAGGCTTGCACGTGATGTGGGTCGTGAAATACCGATAAAACAGAAATAAAAGCAATTTTTCTTTAATTAGGTATCAATACCGATGTTCATGCTGCTGACAATCTTCTCAACATCACTCTGGCGAGCGCTATTAAGAGTTTTGCGAGCAAGTTTTTCATACTCGCGTGTGTCGCTGCTATTAACGATACGTTTCACTTCCAGTAACGCAGAGGGATGCATACTGAATTCGCGCAGACCCAAGCCAAGCAGCAGACGCGTGAAATGTGGATCGCCGGCCATTTCACCACACATCGAGATAGGTATCTTGGCCTTGTTCGCAGCACGAATAGACATATGAATAAGTTGTAATACAGCCGGATGTAGTGGCTCGTAAAGGTAGCTTACCTCATCATCGATCCGGTCGATTGCTAAGGTGTATTGAATAAGGTCATTAGTACCAATCGAAAGAAAATCGAGTTGCTTAGCAAATTGGTTAGCGGCGAGTGCCGCGGCAGGGACTTCGATCATGCCACCGAGGGGGATGACATCAGCGTAGGTTTTACCTTCACGATCCAGCTCTAATTTGGCGTCGTCAATAAGCTGTTTCACCTGATGAAGCTCAGTTAGGTTAGATAACATGGGAATCATGATACGCACGGGGCCATATGCCGATGCGCGTAAAATAGCACGCAGTTGTGGCATGAACATTTCAGTGTCACGCAAGCATAGTCGAACAGCGCGCAGTCCAAGGGCAGGGTTAGTGCCGGCTTGTTTGCTCGCAGTAGCGCCATCAACTTGTTTGTCTGCACCGAGATCAAAGGTACGAATTGTGACGGATGCACCTTTGAGTGACTTAATCACTTTTTTGTAGACCGTGAATTGTTCTTCTTCGGAAGGAAAGTCATCACGGTTCATGTATAGGAATTCAGTACGATAGAGACCGATGCCTTCAGCTGCGACTTTACGTACGGCAGGAATATCTTCAGGCAGTTCTATATTTGCATGTAGACGAATAATTTGCTCATCCGTTGTAATCGCCGGTTTGCCCTTAAGCTCCTTGAGTTCATTGAGACGTTTCTTTTCTTGGCGCTGACGCCGGCGATAATATTTGGCTGTATTCTCTCCGGCATCAGCGAGCACCGTGCCTGTTCGGCCATCAATAATAATATCTTCATTTTCTTTTAGGAAGCGACGGGCATTATGCAGACCAACAATAGCGGGTACGCCAAGGCCACGAGCAAGAATTGAAGTATGTGATGTTGGGCCACCAAATTCGGTAATGAAACCTGCGATACCAAAATGTTGCATCAATACGGTGTCGGCAGGGCTTAGGTCATCGGCAATGAGAATGGCGCCTTTTAAACGACTATCAACATCACTGGCGCGTGCAGATTCATCCAGCAATAAACCGAGAACGCGATTGACGACATGATCAATATCATCTTTACGCGTACGGAGATAAGGGTCTTCCATTTCATCAAAAACCTTTACTAGTAAATCGCGTTGTTGTTTGAGCGCCCATTCAGCATTGCATTGTTGCTGTTTGATCATATTGATAGGCTCATCGCTGAGCATTGAGTCTTGAATCATTAATAAGTGTGCATCAATGAATGAGCCGATATCAGCTGGAGTGTTCTTCGGGATATGCTTACGAATGGCTTTCAGCTGTGTACTGGCTGTTAGTAGCGCATTTTTAAGACGTGCAATTTCATCATGTACAAATTCCTTCGGCACGACATATTCTGGGATCTCGATTTGTCCACGATGTAATATATGCGCTTTGCCCAGTGCAATACCGCGTGATACACCTGTACCTGAAAGAGCGAGGCTCATTGAAGATCCTTATTCATTTTCGCCAAATTTATCATTAACTAGTTCATTAAGCTGATTTAATGCAGTTTCTTCATCTTGTCCACTGATATGCAGTGTAAGTTGAGTCCCTTTAGCCGCGGCGAGCATCATGACGCCCATGATACTTTTCCCATTAACGGTGCGTCCTTTACGAGAAACTTGAATATCACTTTCAAATGAAGAAGCAAGGGTGACAAACTTAGCCGCAGCACGTGCATGCAAACCTAATTTATTTACGATGGTAATATCCATATCAGTCATTGTGCGTATATTCCATTTTGCATGTTAGTACACCGTCTTTGCCACCGCTTAATGCTTTGTTAACAATATCATCCAGCTCAAGCCGAGGGTAGTTGAGCACGCGCACCAGCATAGGCAGATTTATACCGCTAACAATTTGCGTAATGCCAGGTTTGTTTAAATGACAAGCAATATTGCTTGGTGTTGAACCGTACATGTCCGTAAGCACTAAAGTGCTGGTGTGTTCTTTTATTAAATTCTTTGCATGTGCGATAAGCTCATCTGGGTTGGCATTTTTTTTTACACTGACTATGTCAATATGTAACGGAGTGATACCCAGCATCGACGTCGCGGTATCAACTAATGAAGTCCCGATATTGTCATGGGTAATAATGAGTAAGCTGACGGCCATTATTAAATTCGAATCCTATTGCGATTAATTAAATTATTCTTAATTTATGAAATCTTGTTGGCGTTGAATAAAGCTTTCAGCCGCATTATATCCCTTATGTAAAAGGCTATGGTTACGTACCGCAATTTCAACTAAAACCGCTAAATTTCGCCCTGGTGCGACGGGGATCGTTATTTGTTCAACGTCGACACCGAGTATGTTTTGTAATTGATGGCTGCCACGTAGTCGATCAATTTGTTGATGTTGCTTCTCACTCATTTGTTCTAAATGAATAATGAGGCGTAGATATTTGTTATCCTTAATTGTGTTGTCGCCAAACATAGCACGAATATTAAGAATACCGAGGCCACGTACCTCAAGAAAATCTTTGAGTTGCGGAGGGCATTCACCACTTAATGTATCGGGAGCAACTCTTGAAAATTCAGGGGCGTCATCCGCGATAAGTCGGTGGCCTCGACTAATTAATTCTAAGGCTAATTCGCTTTTACCAACACCACTATCACCGGTTAGCAAAATACCAATGCCGTTTACTTCAAGGAATACACCGTGCAGGGTAATTCGGCTAGCGAGTGTATGAGATAAGTAATACTGTAAATGATTAACAATAAATTGACTGTTTTGTAACGAGGAAAATAGTGGAATACCACTGTTATTAGAGTGTGTTATTAAGTCATCTGATACATCGATACTATTGGCAACAATAATACACAGTGGCTCGCCGTCGTAGAGACCTTGGATGGCATTATCACGATCAGCTTTTGTTAAATTTTCAAGATAGGTTGTTTCTCGATAACCAATGACTTGAATGCGATGAGGATGAATAAAATTCATATGGCCGACAAAAGAGATATCGGGCACATCTTCTACGGAAAGTTGCTTATCTTCAAGTTGGATAAAGCGGTCGTTACCATCAGTGCCAGCGATATGTTCGAGAGTCAATTTGTCTCGATGTGTCTCAAATAATTCACTGACAGCGATGGATGTAGTCATGTCATTCTACAGTTGCTTGCCAATCAGTGATTAAAGAATGAATTTCAGCAGGTGTTTTAGATTCACGGATTTTATCGCAAATTATTTCATCGCTGAAAAGAGTGGCTAATTTAGCCAGTATTTCTAAATGTTCATCAGTTGAATCTTTAGGTACAAGTAGACCAAAAACGAGATCAACAGGTTTACCATCAATGGCGTCAAAATCGATGGCGCTTTCTAATTGTAAAAAGACGCCGATCGATTTCCCACCAGTTTGCACACGTCCATGTGGGATTGCGACACCATGACCTATGCCCGTACTACCGAGGCGTTCTCGAGAGACAAGGCTTTCAAAGATCTCTTCCTCGATAAGGTCGGGGTTTTTTGTTGTCGTAAGTTCAACCAGTTTTTCAAGCACGCGTTTTTTACTGGAAACATTTACATTATTCGCGATGCAGTCTGGCGATAAGATGTCGATTATGTTCATAAACCGTATTAAGCCCTAATTTCTTAGTCTTCAATTTCTTGAAGAGGTTGGTTTTTCAAACCACCGGTTGCGCGGTGATGGTTAGAATCTTTTTCTTTATATTTCTTGATTTGCCGATCAAGTTTATCCGTTAAGCTATCAATTGCTGTATACATATCTTCATCGGTGGAATCAGCGAAAATATTGTGCCCTTTAATATGGATCGTTGCTTCGGCTTTTTGGCGAAGTTTTTCCACGGTGAGGATAACGTGCGTATCTGTCAAATTATCAAAGTGTCTTTTTAGGCGTTCGAACTTAGTATTGACGTAGCTTCGCATAGAATCGGTGATGTCAATGTGATGTCCAGTGATGTCAATTTGCATAAAAATACTCCTGAGTTGGGCGGGCCTACATTAGGCGCTTACGTTCATTGGAAGGTGGGATCGATATTGCTTCGCGGTACTTGGCA
>Ga0316205_10001469_pt1 | contig 29439 bp, 21 predicted proteins | sample 3monthpyrite_MG_FD_204941 | JGI IMG/M metagenome (GOLD analysis project Ga0316205, IMG submission 204941) | Microbial mat bacterial communities from mineral coupon in-situ incubated in ocean water Damariscotta River, Maine, United States -... | ecosystem: Environmental > Aquatic > Marine >...
AAACGGTGTCACTCTGCGGCGTCGAGCGGTTTGCCCTTTGGTTTGGGCTTTCGGGGCCTGGATTTCTTGACCACGCGCAGGGGCGCCGCCTCTTCGGGCGCTTCCGGGGCGGGCGGGTCGCGCAGGTCGTCCCACATCACCTCGGGGAGCGGCGCGCGGCGGGCGGTGCGCGCCAGCGCCAGATCGCGTGCGGCGCGGCTGGAGCGGCCCATGGACATCGCCTCGAGCAGGTTCGCCAGCCACATCACGTAGGTCGTGGCCCAGACCCGCATGGCCAGCATCGAGGGTGTGAAAATCAGCGTCAGCATCGTGGCGATCCCCAGCCCGAACACCACTGCCGTGGCGAGCTGTTTCCACCAGAGCGCGGTGGGGGAGTTGAACGAATACCCGCCGCCGACGAAATCGAGGCTGAGGCCGAACATCATCGGGGCAAGCCCGGCCATGGTGGTGATCGAGGTCAGCAGGACGGGACGGATGCGCGCCTCGGCGGTGCGGGTGATCGCCTCGACCCGCGGCATGTAGCGAGAATACTCCTGGTAGGTGTCGATCAGCACGATGTTGTTGTTCACCACGATGCCCGCCAGCGCCACGATCCCGGTTCCGGTCATGATGATCGAAAACGGCTGGTTCATCACCAGCATCCCGATCAGCACGCCGGTGGTCGAGAGCACCACCGCGAGCAGCACCAGCACGGCGTTGTAGACCGAGTTGAACTGTGCCAGCAGGATGATGAACATCAGCCCCAGCGCCCCCAGGAAGGCCTTGGACAGAAAGTCACCGGATTCCTCCTGATCCTCGGCATCGCCGGTCCATTCGTATTCCAGCCCGCCAGGCAGCACGCCGCTTTCGATCCAATCGGTGAGAACCTCGATCCGTTCATTGGCGTTGATCGGCACGATGGACTCGTTGCCATCCGCATCGGTGACCGTCTTGGTCAGGCCGTCCGTCACCGCGGCCTTGACGTCGAAGAAGCGCGTCTGGTCGATGCGGTCGATCTGGCTGAGGCCCGGCACCGGTTTGCGGGTGATGAAATTCGACAGCGGCACGAGCCCGTCACTGGTGCGCACCTTCAGCGTGTCGAGCGTCGAGAGCACCCGGTACTCGACCGGCAGGCGGACGCGGATGTCGATCTCTTCGTCGCTGTCAACGGTGTTCATCGTGTCCAGAAGGATGCCGCGTGTCACGAGCTGAACCATCGCCCCGACGGTGGCTACATCCGCGCCGAAGCGCCCGGCCTTTTCCACATCCACGTCGATCTGCCAGTCGATGGTGGGCAGGGGGAGCGTGTCCTCGACCAGCGTGAGACCTTCGGTGTCGTCGAACCTGGCGCGGGCCTGTTCGGTGAAGGCGCGCAGGTCCTCCCAGTTGTCGCCCCGGATGCGCAGGTGCACGGGCTTGGCCGAGGCGGGTCCGCGTTCCAGCGCGAGGATCTCGATCTTGATGCCGGCGATGTCGCCGAGAGCGGCGGTCAGTTCGTCGATAGTGCGGTCGCCATCCGCCGCGGCGCTGGAGACCCGGCGGTTGATGTCGATGCCCAGCAGGGGCAGGGTGAACCAGCGCTCGTACTCGGTCGGGCGGTCCTCCCAGGGGATCAGCTCGACCTGGACCTGGCCCACGGTATCGCGGGGCGGCATCGCGCCGCCGGTGTTGTTGTTGAGCCCGCCATCGCCGGCGAAGGCAAAGGCGCTCTTGATGTTGGGGTGCTGCATCACGATGTCTTCGACCTGGCGGACCAGCGCGTCCTTCTGGTCGAGCGAGAGGTTGCCGCGGGCGCGCACATAGACCAGCGCGTTTTCCGGCTCGCTTTCGACAAAGAACTCCACGCCGCGATTGTTGCCCATGTAGAAGACAAGGGTAGAGCCGACCACGACGAAGATCGCGCAGGCGGCAATCAGCGGCGCCACGGGGTTGCCGGCAATCAGGTGGATGAAGCGGCCGAACAGCGTACGGCGATAGCCCGAGGCCACTCGGGTTTCGCGGGCCGGGAAACGGCGGGCGCGCAGGGCGGATGCGGCGTTGCGCACACGCCGGAAGAGGGCCGAGAGCCCGACCAGAAGCGCCACCACCGCGGCCAGCCCGGCCACCGCCAGTGCGACCACCAGCATGAGCAGCGCGAAGGCGCCGATCAGCGTGGGGATCACCGAGGTGAAGAGCGCGCCCATGTTCATCGCGCCGAACAACAGCATGACGAGATTCATCAGCATCGGGACGCCCTGGGCCGCGCCCATCAGCACACCGAAGGCCACCGGAAAGAGCAGCGCGTGCCACAGGAACGCGCCATGGGCCAGATGCTCGATGCGGATGTTGAGCCAGCGTTCAATTCGACCAGTCACACCACCCACCACAGGCAGATAGATCAGCGCCACCAGCAGCGAGGCCGACAGCACGAAGATCAGCGTCACCGGCAGCATACCCATGAATTGCCCCGGCAGGCCGGGCCAGAAGAGCATCGGCAGAAAGGCGCAGAGTGTTGTCGCGGTCGAGCTGACCACCGGCCAGAACATGCGCTTGGCCGCATCCGTGTAGGCGTGCATGGGCCCCGAGCCCTCTTCGATGCGCTTGTCGGCGTATTCCACCACCACGATGGCCCCGTCGACCAGCATCCCCACCGCCAGGATCAGCCCGAACATCACCATGTTCGACACTGCCACGCCCATCACCGCGAGCAACGCAAAGCACAGCAGGAAGGAGGTCGGGATCGCAAAGCCCACAAGCAGCGACGGCCGGATGCCGAGGGCAGCCAGCACCACGATCATCACGAGCGCGATGGCGGTCAGCACCGAGCCTTCGAGCTGTTTGACCATGGAGCTCACCACGCGGCTCTGATCCCCGGACGTGCCTACATTCACGGTGGCGCGCATCTGGTCGGGCCAGGTCTGCTGTGCCGCCTCGACGGTATCACGCACCAGCTGGGACGTGTCGATGACATTGTAGCCCTTGCGCTTGACCACCTGGAGCGCGACGGTTGTCTCTCCGTTGAAACGCGCGGTCCCCTTGCGGTCCTCGAAGGTCAGGCTGATCCTGGCCAGATCGCCCAGGGTCACGATGCGGTCGCCATTGGTCTTGACCGGCAGGTCGTAGATGTCGCGCACGTCGCTGAAGGAGGAGGGGATTTTCACCGCGAAGGTGCCCGTCGCGCTTTCGACTTCGCCGGCGGCGATCAATTGGTTGTTGTTGCGCACCACGCTGATCAGTTCGCCCGCCGTGACATTATAGGATTCCAGCCGCAGCGGGTCGATCACCACCTCGACCATCTCGTCGCGGTTGCCCGCGATGCCCGCCTCAAGCACCGGTTCCAGCCCTTCGAGCCGGTCCTGCAGGTCCTTGGCGATGCGGGCCATGGTGCGTTCTGGCACGGCGCCCGAGAGGTTCACCACGATGATGGGAAACTCCGAGAAGTTGATCTCGTTGATCGAGTATTTCTCGTATCCGTCGGGGAATTTGGCCTCGGCAGCGCTCATCGCGTCGCGCACATCGGCCATGACCTTGGACTTGTCCCAGCCGAATTCGAATTCCAGCGCCACGCCGGCATAGTTCTCGGCGGCGGTGCCGGTCATTTTCTTGAGCCCGTCGAGGTCGGAAAGTTCGGTTTCCATGACCTTGACCAGCAGTTTCTCGCTGTCCTGGGCGGAAATGCCCGGGAATGGGACCGAAACGAAGAGCGCGGGGATCTCGATGTCTGGCTCGCCCTCCTTGGGCAGGCTGACATAGGCCAGGGTGCCCGCGAGGATCGAGAGAACGATAAAGGCGATGACCATCCGCGCGTGGGCGGCGGCCCAATCGACGAGACCGGTCATTCAGAGACCTCCTGATAGGAGACGCGGACCGGCACGTCGTCGGTCACGTATTCCTGGCCGATCATAATCACATCCGCCGTTTCGGGCAGGCCCGAGAGCCACAGACCCTGCGGCGTGTCGCGCAGCAGAGTCACGGGTTTGAATTGCGCGGTCATGTCCTCGGCCACGATGCGCACGCCCAGATCGCCCGCGTCGTTGAGGGTGAGCACCGATTGCGGCAGCAGATGCGCCGAGGCGCCCTCGGCCCCGATCGCGATTTCGGCGGTCTGGCCGTCGCGGATGGCGAGATCGGCGTTGGGCACCTGGATCTCGACACGGAAGGTGCGCGTGGTGGGGTCCGCCGACCGCGACAGGAAGGTCACGTTGCCCTGTGCCGTGAGCCCGGAGGCCAGACGTGCGCCTGCCCGCGCACCCAGCTCGATGCGGCCCACTTCGGTTTCGGGCACGAAGCCCACCAACAGCACCGGATCGAGCTGAATGACCGTCGCACAGAGCGCCCCCGGTTGCAGGAGCGCGCCCAGTTCGGCGCTGTCGCTTTCCAGCAGCCCGGCGAATGGCGCGGTGATCGTGAGCCGCTGGATTTCCTTTTCGGCGGCGGCCACGGCGGCACGGGCGCTTTCGATTCCGGCGTTGGCGGCCTCGATCCCCGAGGCGGCGCTTTCCAGTCCCGAACGCGAGGATTCCAACTGGGCCTCGGCGCTGACGAGCGCGGCCTCGGCCCCGCGTACGGTTGCCTGGGTGCCGGCGACGCGGGTCTCGGAGGCAAAGCCGTCCTCGGAGAGGCGCCTGGCCGCGTTGTCATTGATGCGGGCCTCGGCGAGGCGCGACTTGGCCTCTTCGACGCGGGCCTTGGCCTCGGCGATGCGGGCCTCGGCCTCGGGCACGCGGGCCCGGGCCTCGGGCAGGCGCGCTCGGGCCTCGAGCAGGCGGGCGCGGGTTTCGGCGAGCGTGGCCTCGCGGGTGCCGGGATCGAGGCGGCACAGAAGCTCGCCTGTTTCGACGAAGGCGCCCTTGCGCAGCGGGTCCGAGACGACCTGACCGGAGGTTTCGGCGCGCACTTCGACCTGGCGGATGGCTTCGGTCTGTCCGCGCAGAATCACGGCACTGTCGATGACGCGGGCCTTGGACCTGATGGCCACAACGCCGATGGTGTCGGGGTTCCGGTCGGTGGGGGCGCTTGCATCGGTGCCGGTTTGCGCGCCGGATTGTGCGTCGGCGGTGCCGTTCCGGTCCGCCTCGGCCGCCGCGCCGCCGGTCAGCTGATCGCGCTCCAGCACGAAGAGATAGACGAGGATCGAGACCACGATGGCCGCGAGAATGGGAAAGAGTCGCATTTATCACCTTCCGGGTGCCACGCCGCAACCACCCGGATCAGATGGCCATGGGCGCGGCTGATATCTAGGGCGCATTACGCTAAACTGTCCGGTTCAGATTAAACTTTTCGCCGTTGAGTTGCAATACGGGTCAAAAACCGCGTTCCGGCGGGCCTTGGCAGCGCGGGAGGGACGCGCTAAGACGGTGCAAACAACCTAGAGACTGGCGTCCCCCCGTGAGCAATACAGACAGCTTTATCGAAGAGGTGACCGAAGAGGTCCGGCGCGACCGGATGTTCGGTCTGATGAAGCGCTATGGCTGGATCGCCATTCTGGCGGTTCTGCTGCTGGTTGGCGGCACCATCTACAGTGAATGGACCAAGTCGAAGGCCAGGGCCGCGAATGAGGTGGTGGGCGACGGTATCCTGACCGCGCTTGAGCGCGAGGATGGCCCGGCGCGGGTCGCCGCGCTGGAGAGTGTCGAGGCCCGGACGCCCGGTGCCGCGGCTGTGGTGGCGTTGCTGGCCGCGGGCGAGCGTATCGCCACGGACCCGCAGGCGGCGGCAGTTGAATTGCTGGCACTGGCGGATCGCAGCGACGTGCCGCTGGTCTATCGCCAGGTGGCAACGCTCAAGGCCGTGAGCATTCCGGGTGCCGGGCTGTCCCCGGAGGACCGGCGCGAGCGGCTTGACGGTCTGGCGCTGGGGACCGGGCTGTTGCGGCTGCTGGCCGAGGAGCAACTGGCCTATCTCGACGTCGAGACAGGCCAGGTCGATGCCGCACTGGCGCGATTGCAGCAGATTTCCGCCGACGCCGAATCGTCGCCGGGCCTGCGCCAGAGGGCGACCGAGCTGATCCTGGGCCTGGGAGGCGAGGTGGACGCGCCGGAGGCCGGGCAATGACCGGCTGTGGTCAGACGACAACGAGCGGGGGCGGCGGGATGACGCGCAAGATGGTGATGATTGGCGGTCTGATGGCGGCCCTGCTGCTGGCCGCAGCCTGCGAGAGGAAAGACCCGATCCTGCCGGGCAGCCGCGAGGAAATCCGCGAGGAGAGCGACGCGCTGGGCCTTATCGGAGCCGGGAGCGAAACGGTGAACCGCAGCGAGCCGATCAGTCTGCCTGCGGCCACGGTCAATGCCAACTGGACCCAGCGCAGCGGCACGCCTGAGACGCGCATCGCGCATCCCGCCCTTGCCCAGGCACCGCAACGCATATGGTCGGCCTCGATCGGGGCGGGAGATGGCAAGAAATCCCGCATCACCGCCGATCCTGTGGTTTCGGGCGGGCGGGTGTTCACGATGGATGCGGGCGCGACGGTCACGGCCGTTTCGACCGAGGGCAAGGTCCTGTGGTCGCAGAATCTCGTGCCGCTGAACGACAGTCCAAATGACGCCAGCGGCGGCGGGATGGCCTTTGGCGATGGCAAGCTTTTCGTCGCGTCCGGTTTCGGCCGCCTGAGCGCGCTGGACCCGGCCAGCGGCACCCTGCTGTGGACGCAGGAACTGAAGGGCACCGGCAGCGGCAACCCGACCTATGCAGACGGGCTGGTCTACCTGGTGGCGGGCGATGACGAGGCCTGGGTGCTGGACAGCGACACGGGCCGGGTCAAATGGCGGCTGGGGGCCGCTCCGGACGTGAACAACGTGCTGGGCGGGCCGGCCCCGGCCCTGTCCGACAAATACGCGGTCTTTGCCTTTGGGGCGGGCGAATTGCAGGGCGCGCTGCGCAAGGGCGGCCTGCGCCTGTGGGATGCGCAGGTGGCCGGGCGTCGCGCGGGTCTGAGCCAGAGCCTTGTTGCGGATGTGACGGGCGATCCGCTGATCGTGGGCGACAAGGTCTATGTGGGCACCCATGCCGGGCGACTGGTGGCCCTCAAGCTGGGCAGCGGCAAGCGTATCTGGACCGCAGGAGAAGGCCCGCTGAGCCCGATCTGGCCTGCTGGCAACTCGCTTTTCCTGGTATCCGACAAGAACGAGCTGTTGCGGCTCAACGCCGAGGATGGCAGCCGCATCTGGGGGCAGAAGCTGCCCTTCTTCACCTCCGAGAGGCCGCGCAGGAAGGCCGAGATCTATGCTCATTACGGGCCTGTTCTGGCGGGTGGGCAACTGGTCGTGGCCTCCAATGACGGCAATATCCGATTCTTTGATCCGGCCTCGGGCGCCCTCAGGCGCACGATCGAGGTGCCGGGCGGGGCGACCACCAATCCGGTGATCGCCGGGCGCACGCTCTATGTGGTGTCCACGAAGGGACAATTGCACGCTTTCCGTTGAGACCGGGTTGCTGTAAGTCGGCGCTCTGTCTGCGCGTCGGAGCATGAGATGAGCTTTACCCTGGCCATAGTCGGTCGTCCCAATGTCGGGAAATCCACACTGTTCAACCGTCTGGTGGGCAAGCGGCTGGCGCTGGTCGATGATCAGCCCGGTGTCACGCGCGATTTGCGCGAGGGCGCGGCACGGCTGGGCGACCTGCGCTTCACGGTGGTCGACACGGCGGGTCTGGAAGACGCCACCGATGACAGCCTTGAGGGCCGGATGCGCCGGCTGACCGAGCGTGCGGTGGACATGGCGGACATCTGCCTTTTCGTCATTGATGCGCGCACCGGGGTGACGCCGGTTGACGAGGTCTTTGCCGAGATCCTGCGCAAGCGCTCCGACCATGTGATCCTGGCCGCCAACAAGGCCGAGGGGGCCGCCGCCGATGCCGGTGTGCTGGAGGCCTATGGCCTGGGCCTGGGCGAGCCCATCCGCATGTCGGCAGAGCATGGCGAGGGGTTGAACGACCTCTATGCGCAGCTGATGCCGTTGTCCGATCAATTCGAAAAGCGCGCCGCCGCCGAGGCCCCGGTCACGGATGTCACGGTCGAGGACGGCGAGGAGGCCGATCACGCGCCCACCGCCGCGCGCCCCTTGCAGGTGGCCGTGGTGGGTCGGCCCAATGCCGGAAAGTCCACTCTGATCAACAAGATACTGGGCGAAGAGCGCCTGCTTACCGGGCCCGAGGCCGGGATCACGCGGGATGCGATTTCGCTCAACATCACCTGGGACGGGGTGCCGATGCGGGTCTTTGACACCGCGGGTATGCGCAAGAAGGCCAAGGTGCAGGAGAAGCTGGAAAAGCTGAGCGTCGGCGATGGGCTGCGCGCGGTGAAATTCGCCGAGGTCGTGGTGGTCCTGCTGGATGCCGCGATCCCGTTCGAGCAGCAGGACCTGCGGATTGCCGATCTGGCCGAGCGCGAGGGGCGTGCGGTCGTGGTGGCGGTCAACAAGTGGGACGTCGAGGACGAAAAGCAGGCCAAGCTGCGCGATCTGCGCGAGGCCTTCGAGCGGCTGTTGCCCCAGCTGCGCGGCGCGCCTCTGGTGACGGTTTCGGCCAAGACGGGCAAGGGGCTGGACCGGCTGCAGGCTGCCATCATGAAGGCGCATGACGTCTGGAACCGGCGGATCACCACGGCGCAACTCAACCGATGGCTTACGGGGATGCTGGAGCAGCACCCGCCGCCTGCGCCCGGCGGCAAGCGGATCAAGTTGCGCTACATGACCCAGGTGAAGGCGCGCCCGCCAGGGTTCGTGGTGATGTGCAGCCATCCCGACAAGATGCCCGAGAGTTACAACCGCTATCTTGTGAACGGGCTGCGCGCGGATTTCGACATGCCCGGCACGCCCATTCGGCTGACCCTGCGCAGCCAGTCGGACAAGAACCCCTACAAGGGCAGAAAGAAATCCACGCCGTCGCGGCTGCGCAAGCATCTGGGCAAGGGGCCTGCGGACAAGCGCTGAGGCGTATTTCATTCTCATTCCGAACGGTTTTCGCGGCGCCTGTGCGGCAAGTTCTGTACCGCGCCTGTTCGTTACCTGGCGATTTAGACATGTCATATATGACATGTCTTAAATGACGGATTCTGTTGATAAGCATCTGAAATGTATGTGATGTAAGTGTGGGAGACGTGGGCCGGAAACGCCATTTTCCCGATGTCCAGAGACAGATACCAGGCGGCCTTCACTGACCGGTTTGGTTTGAGGGTATCCCCATGATTTCAGGGCTGTGCATTGCCAGTCCGCCCAGGGCGAATGCGCCCGCGATCCGGGGCTGCGCGAGACGGGACAGGACCGGTCTGCAAGGGCGCGAATTCTGGGCCGGGCAGTGAGCCTCCACCGCCGGTGCGGGCCAGATCCCGGGATGAAAAAATGATCCAAACCCTGGTCATCGTCTCCCGCTCACCCGGGTGCGGGATGATCCGGAACGGAGACCTCATCACAACTGCATCGGGTTTCCGCGAACCCTCGTCGCAGCTTTCGGTCGTGGCGATATGCGAACACGGCAGAGTTCCAGCGGCCGGAGTGAGGCCAGGAAGATCAACCACAAGAGCCGCGGGGCGGCCGCTCTCCTGTCGGCCATCGTGCATTGCCGAGCGGGCTCAGGGTGCGGATCGTCCCGTGCGCCGGATCAATTGAGCGAGGATCAGCGCGATGCCAAGCCCCGCGACGGCCATCACGGCGCGCGATCCCTCGGGCCAGTTCTGCACGATCACGGCCAGCAGTGCCCAGACCACCCCCGCGGCGAGGCCCCATTTCGGGCGATACCGGTTCAGACCCAGGATCGCCAGGCTCAGCCCAAGCGCGATGGACAGCCCCACCAGCGCGGCCGTGACCTGGGACGTCAGCCCATAGCCCGCCAGAACCAGCCCGACGGACACCGACGCGGCCGCGGTAAGCCACCCGGCATAAAACCCGACCGGCAGGCTGGCCCAGAACGGTTCGGCCCGCGGCGCGCGCACAAGCGCCACGACCGCGCCGCCCCACATGATCCAGATCACGATTGTGGCCCAGATCGGTGAGGCATTGGCAATACTCAGCCAGGCCGTGCCCAGCGCAAGGCTGACACTCAGCGGCCATCGCATCGCATCCCAGTCCGGATCATCCCTGCGTTTCACAAGCCCGAACATCCCATGCGCGATGAGCCACAGGTAAATCACCCCCCAGATCGAGAAGGCGTAGCCCGCAGGCTGCACCGGCGGGTTGTTCTGGGGAACCGGGTACTGGTCGGGATCAAAGCCATTGAACGCCACTGCGAAAGGGGCCAGCGCAAAAAGCAGTGCCAGGAGGGCAACGAGGGCGGGTTTGAATATTCCATGCGTCATGCTTCTTGAACGTGCCAACCTGCGGATCGGTTCATTCTTTGGCATCACCGCCCGACGGGTCAGGTTGTCCTGACTTGTCGCGGTCGTGTGCATCACGATATTCTGGCCGCATCATGACACGCATAGCGATCTTCTGTGATGGCACCTGGAACGCGCCGGACATGGTCGAGCCGACCCATGTGGTGCAGCTGAGCAAGGCCTTGGTCAGCGATCCGCGGCAGGGCCAGGTGGTGGCCTATTTCGCGGGGATCGGGACGGACCGGCGCTTTGACGGTGCTTTGGGGCGGTTCCTCAACCGATGGGGCGGGGGCGCGTTCGGCTGGGGGCTGGATGCCAAGGTCAAACAGGCCTATCAGTTCATCGCCAGGGCCTATCGCCCGGGCGACGAAATCTATGCGTTCGGCTTTTCGCGCGGCGCGTTCACGGCACGATCGGTCGTGGGCATGATCCGCAAGTGCGGCATCATAGAGGACACAAGCGCGGCAGGTGTCAATGCAGCCTTCGAGCTCTACCGCCTGCGCGGCGACCGCAACGCCCCCGATCAGCCGCACATCATGGCACGCCGCCACAAGATGTCGCCGCGCTTTGCCACGTCGGTTGCGGATCGCGACTGGCGCGGCGATGGGTCGGAGATCGTCAGGGTCTCGTATGTGGGCGTCTGGGAAACTGTGGGCGCCCGCGGCATCCCAGTGGCGATCCTGGGGCCGGTGGCAACCCTGTGGAACCGCCAGTACCGGTTCCATGACATGCAGCTCAGCAGCCTCGTGGCGCGCGCCCGCCATGCGGTCGGGCTGGACGAGATACGCCGTTTCTACGCGCCCGCCCTGTGGCGCAATCTCGACGATACGCAGGGCGGGCTGGGACTGAACCGGGGCGACACGAGCGCGCGCCGTCCGTTTCAGCAGCTTTGGTTCATCGGCAATCACGCGATCATCGGCGGCAGCGCGGGCAATCGCGCGCTCAGCGCCTTTGCGCTGGAGTGGATCCTGCAGGGCGCGCCGGAGCTGACGGTCAGGGCCGGGGCGCATGTGCCGCCCATGGCGGGCGATGCCCTGGCGGACAGTCGCCTGCTGCCGCGCAAGACCGGGCTTCTGAAGCGCTGGCGGGCGGGACCGCAAAGGGATCGTGATGTGCATCCATCCGTGCGGGCCCGGCTCGATGCGCGGCCGGACTACCGGCCAGGGAGCTTGCGGTCGCGCGCGGCTCCCTAGGAGAGGCGGGTCCCTGGGCGGCCCGTGCCCTCATGAGTTGACCGGAACCGGCCGTGCGGGGCGCGGCGGTATCCGGATGTGGTCCCTGCCCGATCTCGCGGCATTGGGCCTCAAGACATGTCATATATGACATGTCTTGGTGCTATGATTTCAGGATGTCGGCATCGAGCGGCCGGTTTGCGGAGGCTGTGAATGGACAGGCCAGCCTGGAGAAGAGGCCCAGCATGGCTCGGATTGGCCGCCGAGCTTTCGTCAAGCATGTGTTCGGCAAGGGGAAAAGGCGCGGGTGCGGCGTCGTGCGCAGATCAGGGCGTTACCCCTCAGCCCAGCGTCCCGTCGGTGTTCAGGATGCCCTTGCCGCCCAGGTAGGGGTGCAGCACTTCGGGCAGAGCCACCGAACCGTCGGCCTGCTGGCCATTCTCCAGCACCGCGATCAGGCAGCGGCCCACGGCCAGCCCCGAGCCGTTGAGCGTGTGCAGGAATTGCGGTTTGCCACCGTCGGCCGGCTTGAATCGCGCGTTCATCCGGCGCGCCTGGAAATCCCCGCACACAGAGACCGAGCTGATCTCGCGATAGGCGTCCTGACCCGGCAGCCAGACCTCGATGTCATGAGTGCGGCGCGCGCCGAAACCCATGTCTCCGGTGCACAGCACCACGGTGCGGTAGGGCAGGCCGAGGCGCTCCAGGATACCCTGGGCGCAGCCGGTCATGCGGTCCAGTTCCGCGCGGCTTTGATCGGGATGGGTGACGGAGACCATTTCGACCTTTTCGAACTGGTGCTGGCGCAGCATTCCGGCGGTGTCGCGCCCGGCGCTGCCCGCTTCGGAGCGGAAGCACTGGGTATGCGCGACAAAGCGGCGGGGCAGGTAGTCTTCGTCCACGATCAGCCCGTTCACGATATTGGTCAGCGTCACCTCGGCGGTCGGCACCAGCCACCAGCCATTTGTGGTCTCGTAGCTGTCCTCGCCGAATTTCGGCAATTGGCCTGTGCCGTACATCATCTCGGGACGCACCAGCACGGGCGTCCAGGTCTCGGTCAGGCCGTTCTCGTCGATATGGGTGTCGAGCATGAATTGCGCGAGAGCACGGTGGATACGCGCCACTGCGCCGGACAGCACGACGAAGCGCGCACCGCTCAGCTTGGCGGCCACCTCGAAATCCATGCCAGGTTTTACCGAACCGATCTCGTAATGTTCAAGGGGCCTGAAATCGAAATTCCTGGGTGTGCCCCAGCGGCGGATTTCGACGTTGTCATCCTCGTCGGTTCCGTCGGGCACGTCAGCCATGGGCGCGTTGGGCAGGCCCATCAGAAGGTCGGTCAGCTTCTGGTCGAGCGCCTTGGCTTCGGCCTGCATGGCGGCGACTTCGGCCTTTTTCTCGCCGACCAGCGTGCGCAGGCGTTCAAACCCGGCCTCGTCGCCCTTTGCCTTTGCGGCACCCACGTCCCTGGAGACCTTGTTCTGCTCGGCCTGGGCGGTTTCGGCGGCATGGATACGGGCGCGGCGCGCCTCGTCCAGGGCCAGGATTTCGGCCGACGCGGCCGGAGCCCCGCGGCGCGCGAGCGCGGCGTCGAAGCGGTCGGGATGTTCGCGAATGGCACGGATGTCATGCATCGGTCTGGTCCTTGGATGAGTCGGTCACGGGTGGCGCGGTTATGCCCCAACTCGCCCGGTTTCGGTAGAGGGCGCGACACCGGACCCCGGGCGAGCGGAATTTTGCAAAATTCCGAACCGGAAAATTGTGATTTTCCGGTCCGTTTTCCGTGCGGAAAACGCGTCCGGCCGTGACGCTGGGAGATAGGTGAGAGGCTGGACAACGACCCAAGCGGGGCTCGTTACGGCTGCTTCCTTCCGGACCTGACCGGGTTGGCGAGGCGCTCGCCCGCGCCAACCTCTCGATCCTGTAGATAGGGCAGGCACGCGCCGGACGCAAGCCCGCCAAACCCGCTTCACAGGGCCAGGCGCAGGCGGGCAAAGCCGGCGGGGCCGTCACCGAGATCCTCGAACCGGGCCAGATCGACGGTGCGGGCGGCGCGGCGCACGCCGGGGCCTGTTTCGAACACCGCCGCGATGCCGGGCAGTGACCGGAACCGCCAGACCGGGCTGCGGTCGGGCGTGATGATCCCTTGCGCGCTTATATGGTCGCGCAGGATGTCGCGAACCGGCGTGGTGCCCGAATGCACGATCGCACCGCGTGGCGTTTCGGGGTAGGGTCCGCTTCCGGAGATGCGAAAGCTGGTGGTGCCCAGCACGAAGCGCGCATCGTCCCCGACGCGCTCTGCCCGGTACGTCAGGTCGCGGATGCGCCTTGCACACGGGTTGATCAGAGTACCGGACATGTCGAAGCGCGGCGGCTGTGACGGGTCGATCCTGTAGCTCAACCCGTCGACGATTTCGAAGGCATGGGACGGTACGCCCCTGGCCAGGAGCGGCCGGTCATGGCCGCCCAGGCCCAGCGTGGCGAAACAGATCGCCGTGCGCTCCAGCCAGTCGCGCAGTTCGGCCCCGGTGATCAACCGCGCAAAGAGCGTATTTGGAAACGGGTAGAGGTCCGCCGCGTGGCGCAGGGCGAGCGGCCCGGCGGGCAGCTCGGAATAATAGCCCGGCCCCGCGCGCCCCCCGGTCTTGAAGGCCCCGACCGAGATCAGGACCGGCAGATGCCGGTGCTCGCTTCTCTCCAGCCGTCGCGCCAGCTCTGCCCGTTTGGCCGCGGCGATCAGGCGCTCGCCGGGGTGGTGGCCTGCCAGCGACAGGTAGGTGTCGATGGGCCCTTGCAGGTGCCCGATGGGCGCGCGCACCGAGTGGATCGTATGGGCATGGGCCGGCGCGAGGCACGCGTCCAATCCCGGGTCGGGCGGCGCGGGGGCGGCATCGGCAGCAGCCACGGGACGCGTGGCCGCGTTGTGCGTGCTGACCTGCCAGCGCCCGTCCGACAGGGTCAGTCCGAGATCGATCACCCCCAGATGCGAGCCGCGAAAGCCCGGCATCACCGTGGGCACCCCGTGCACCGTTCCGGCACGCGCATCGATGCCCGGCAGTTCGGCAAAGGCGGGCGAGGGAAAGACCCCGTGCACATGACCGGCAAAGATCGCGTCCACGCCCGGCACCTGCGCCAGGTCGAGCACGGTGTTTTCCATCGCAGTTCCGGAGCCCGCGCTCACCAGTCCGGTATGGGCCAGCAGCACCACGATCTCGGCGCCCCCGGCGTGCAGATGCGGCACGAGACGCCGCGCCGCGTCCAGCATCCCCTCGCCCAGCACGCGGTCCTCCAGATGCGTCTTGTCCCAGGTCAGCACCTGGGGCGGGGCCAGCCCCAGAAGGCCGATCCGGAGCGGGTGCGGCCGGCCTTCGCTGTCGAGGATGTCACGGGCGAGAATGACCTGCGGCATCCAGAAGGCAGCCCGCCCCGTCCCGCCCTGTCCGGCCACTGTCGTCCCACCCTCGGCGCCACTTTCGGCCTCTTCCTCTGCCACAGGATGCGTCCGCAGCCGCAGGTTCGCGCAAAGCGCCGGAAACCGCGCCGGTTTCAGCGCATTCTCAAGCCAGGTCAGGCCGAAGTCGAATTCGTGATTGCCGAGCGCCAGCGCATCATAGCCCAGGTGGTTCATGGCGGTGATCATCGGGTGATCCCCGTCCCAGCCGCTGCCCTCCTGGGCGGTGATGTCGGAGATGGGCGTGCCCTGAAGCGCGTCGCCATTGTCGAAGAGAAGGCAGTTCGCGACTTCGCCGCGCGCGGCGTGGATCAGCGTGGCCACCCGCGACAGCCCGTAGGCCTGTTCGTCCTCGTCGGCATAGTAGTCATAGGGCAGCAGGTTGGCATGTATATCCGTCGTCCCCAGCAGCCGAAGCTGGGCCGTGACCAAACGCGCGACACCGGGATCGGGTCGTGGGGAGGAACGGGGGGCGATGTTCATCTGGGCAAATGCGGATCGGGTCCTGGTTTGAGTCGGCGTCGATGCGGTCGCGGCCGAACCTTGTTTGGCAAGAGAGCGTGGCCATGCGATATTTCAATTTTAAATTGTATCATGATTTTGCCAACTCGCCCAAGGAGAAACGGCACCGTACGGTGCTTGCAACGCCGGGGCCATCATGCGACGCGTAGCCAAAAGGGGGGCAGGTGGCATGAAACGCGCGGAATCGGTGACATTCGGGGGATCGGCCCTGGACCGGGCAGCCGAACTCCGCGGCGAAGCCGAGGCGCTGGCGCAAGCGGCCCGCGACGGCGGCGCTGCGGTGCTTATGCTTTGGCGCGGCAAGCCGCTGGTGACCGGCGAGGCGCGCGACCGACTGGTGCGCCTGGCGCCGGATCACCCCATGGTCGCGCCGTTGCAGAGGGGTATTTTCCTGGGCCGCGAGACGAACGGCACCCTGGTCTTTGCGCAGGATATTTCGGGATGGGAGCCGCCCGATCTGGAGACCGCGCATCTGGGGGCTTTTGTCGACCGGAGCGAACAGGTGCATCCCGATTTGCCGCACGGCACCGTCTTTGCCGAGCTGCGGCGCATCATGGCGCATCTCGATACGCGCGACGCCGAGCTGATCGCCATGGCCAAGGCGGTTCTGGAATGGCACCGCTCGCATCGGTTCTGTGCCCGTTGCGGCAGCGCAAGCGACGTGGTCATGTCCGGGTGGCAGCGCAGCTGTCCGGAATGTGGCACCCAGCATTTCCCGCGCACCGATCCGGTGGTCATCATGCTGATCACGCATGGCAACGCGGTTCTTATGGGCCGCTCGCATGGCTGGCCCGAGGGGATGTATTCCTGTCTTGCCGGTTTCGTCGAGCCCGGCGAGACGATCGAGGCCGCGGTGCGGCGCGAGGTGCTGGAAGAGGCGGGCATCGTTGTTGGGCCGGTCGGGTATCTGGCCAGCCAGCCCTGGCCGTTTCCTGCCTCGCTGATGATCGGATGCCATGGCGAGGCGCAGACCCGCGACATCCGCATCGATCCGCAGGAAATCGAGGATGCGATCTGGGTCCCGCGCGAGGAGATCATGTGTGCCATGGCCGGGGACCACCCCGCGATGTTGCCCGCACGTAAAGGCGCAATTGCGCATTTTTTGCTGCGCAACTGGCTTGCGGATACGCTCGATTGAGGTGACAATGCCGCCTCAAAACCCAAGCACGATTGAAACGTGAGGCCGAGCAATGAAGTTTTCCTCCCACGAGGACATAGAGGCGCCGATTGATTTCGTTTTCGCCCAGGTGTCGGATTTTCCCTCTCTGGAGCGATCCGCGTTGCGGCGTGGCGCGGATGTGCAGCGGATCGACGATCTGACGGGGAACGGGCCGGGCATGACCTGGAACGCGAGCTACAAGTTTCGCGGCAAGCAGCGCAAGGCGCAGCTGGAGCTGCTGCATTACGACCCGCCGAACGGGATGAGTTTCATCACGCGGTCCAATGCCTTTACGGGCGACGCGGATGTGGATCTGGTGGCCCTGTCGCGGACGCGCACGCGGTTGACGCTGAGTTTCGAGCTGAAGCCGCAAAGCCTGTCTGCCCGCCTGCTGGTGCAGTCGCTCAAGCTGGCGCGCGGGTCGCTGAGCCGGAAGATGGACGCCCGGGTCCGGGCCTTTGCGCGCGATCTGGAAGAGCGGTATCACCGCATCTCGTGACGCCCCGCGCGGCCTGTGAGGGGCGGTGCTCAGTCGCGTTGCGCATCTGCCGGATAGACGCCGAGAATTTTCACATGAGAGGTGAAATACTCCAACTCCTCCAGCGCCAGCGCCACGGAGGCATCCTCGGGGTGGCCCTCGATGTCGGCATAGAACTGCGTGGCCGAGAAACTGCCGCCGACCATGTAGCTTTCCAGTTTGGTCATGTTGACGCCGTTGGTGGCAAAGCCGCCCATCGCCTTGTAGAGCGCGGCCGGGATGTTGCGGACCTGGAAGACGAAGCTGGTCATCATGCCGTGATCACCGCGTCGCGTCATGTCGGGCGTCCGGGACATGACCAGAAAGCGCGTGGTGTTGTCGCCCTCGTCCTCGATGTCGCGGGCCAGAATGTCGAGTCCGTAGATCTCGCCTGCGAGTTCACTGGCGAGGGCCGCGAGCGACGGCCGCCCGGTTTCGGCGACCATACGGGCCGAGCCTGCCGTGTCGGCCCCGGTCACGCGGCGGATGCCGTGCTGGCTCAGAAAATCCCGGCACTGGCCCAGGAGCATCGTGTGGCTCATCGCCTCCTCGACCTGATCCAGCGCGGTGCCCGGCACGGCCAGAAGCGCGATGCGCACCCGTACGAAGGCCTCGTCGATGATATGCAGGCCCGAGGAGGGCAGCAGGTGATGGATGTCGGCCACGCGCCCGAAGGTCGAGTTCTCGACCGGCAGCATCGCCAGATCGGCCGTGCCGGAGCGCACCGCTTCGATCGCGTCCTCGAAGGTGCGGCAGGGCAGCGGCTCCTTGTCCGGGTAGGTGTCACGGCAGGCCTGGTGGGAATAGGCCCCGAGTTCGCCCTGAAAGGCTATGGTTCCGGTCATGCTCATGTCTTTCGTTTCAGCCCGGAAAACGCGCCGGGTCGGTCAATTCGCCGCAAAAGTATATCTTGCGCCCGGCGAGTGGAAGCGGATAGATACCCGCGACGAAATCTGACACGGGTCCTGGCAAAATGTTCGACACGATGACTCTCACCAAAGCCGTTGGCGCCTTCTGCGGCGCGCTCCTTGTCCTGTTGCTGGGCAAGTGGGCGGCGGATTCCCTCTATTTCGCCGGTAGTGGCGGAAGCGAGCATGGCGGAGAGAAAGTGATGGGGTACAAGATCGAGGTCGGTGGCGATGACAGCGGCGGCGGCGAAATCGAAGCCGGGCCGACATTCGAGGAGCTTCTGGCCTCGGCGGATGCTGACAAGGGCGAGAAGGTTTTCAGCAAGTGCAAGGCGTGTCACAAGGTTCAGGACGGTGCCAACGGGACCGGTCCGTATCTCTATGGCGTCGTGGGTCGCCCTGCGGATTCAGCCTCCGGGTTCGGCTATTCCGGCGCGCTGAGCGCGGTGGTCGATGTCTGGACGCCCGAAGCGCTGAACGCATTCCTGGAAAGCCCCAAGGGCTATGCGCCCGGCACCACGATGGGCTTTAACGGGCTGAAGAAGCCGGCCGACCGCGCCGACCTGATCGCCTATCTGGAGACGCTCGGCGGCTGAGCCGGGACACATCACCGGTATCAGGGCCGCCTTGCCACGCCGGCAGGCGGCCTTTTTCGTGGCCGATGGATGAAAATTCGGGATCGCGCGGGATTGTGACCTTGAATGTGCCCCATGCGGGCCATTAGCTTGGGTCAGGAAGTCAAGGCACCGGACCAAGAGTGCACACGGGAGGAGGCCACGGATGGCAAAATCACGAGCGGTTGCAAGAGCCGACGCAAGGCATGGCGGAACCCTGACGGGGCTGGCCGCGATGATCCTGCTGCTGATCGGGGTCGCAATGGCGCGGGCGCAGGACGCGCCGAAGATGATCGTCAGCCATGGCTATTCGTTCTTCGGTGATCTGAGCTATCCCGCGGATTATCCGAATTTCCGCTATGTGAACCCGGACGCGCCCAAGGGCGGAGAGATTTCGCTGGCGCTGAGCGGTACATTCGATTCGATGAACCCCTACACCCGCAAGGGCCGCGCCGCGGCGCTGTCGACGGTCATGTACGAAAGCCTTCTGGGCCAGGTTCTGGCCGGGTCGGGCAGCCTGCCGGCGGACAATTTCAACGAGCTGTACTGCCTGCTGTGCGAGCGGCTGGAATATCCCGAGACCAAGGACTGGGTGATTTTCTACATGCGTCCAGAGGCGCGGTTCTCGGACGGCACGCCGGTCACCGCCCAAGACGTGGCCTTTTCGCACAACCTGCTGCTGGACCAGGGGCTGAAATCCTATGCCGATGCGGTGCGCAAGCGCATTCCCAAGGTCGAGGTGATCGACGACCTGACGATCAAGTTCACGTTCGCCGAGGGCATTTCGCGCCGGAGCCTGATCGATCAGGTGGGCACGGTGCCGGTCTGGTCGAAGGCCTGGTACGAAAAAACCGGCGCGCGGCTGGACGAGCCGCGGCTCGAGATTTCGCCCGGCTCGGGGCCCTACGTTCTGGACGAGGTCGAGGTGAACCGCCGCGTGACCTTCAAGCGCAACCCCGACTACTGGGGCTGGGACCTGCCGATCAACAAGGGGCGGCACAATTTCGACCGTATCCGGCTGGAGTATTTCGCCGATACGACGGGCGCCTTCGAGGCCTTCAAGGCGGGCGAGGTGACTTATCGCACCGAAAGCGATCCCAAGCGCTGGGCCAGTTTCTATGATTTCCCGGCCGTCGAGAAGGGCTGGGTCGTCAAAGAGGAACTGCCCGACGGTTTGCCGCCCAGCATGTCGGGGATCGTTTTCAACCTGGGCTCGGACGTGCTGAAGGACCGGCGGGTACGAAAGGCGGTGGCACTGGGGTTCAATTTCGAATGGACCAACAAGTCTCTTCTTTTCGGGCTTTACGCCCAGCAGCGATCCTTCTCGACCGGCACTGACCTTGAGGCCAAGGGGGTGCCCGAGGGGGATGAGCTGAATTTTCTCACCTCTCTGGGGGATGTGGTGCCCGAGGCGATGTTCACCGAGGAGCCCTGGGTGCCGCATGTCTCGGACGAGGACCGGCTGAACACGCGAGGCAACCTGCGCGCGGCCATGAAGCTTCTGGACGAGGCGGGGTGGAGCGTGGGCGATGACGGGCTGCGGCGCAACGCGGCGGGCGATGTGCTGCGGCTGGATTTCCTCTTCAGCGCCAACAGCGCGGGCAGCCAGCGTGCGACGGCGGAGAATTTCATCTCCAACCTCAAGAAGATGGGGATTGATGCGCGGTTCGAAAGCGTGGATGCCGCTCAATACACCAAGCGTGAGCGGGATCGCGATTATGACCTCGTTTTCGACGCCTATCCGGCGCTTCTGGGCACCGGCACGGGGCTGGCACAACGGTTCGGTTCGGAGGCTGCGGAGTACAGCCTGTTCAACCCCGCCGGGCTGGCCAGTCCCATGGTGGATGCGATCATCGAACAGTCCCTGCTGACCGGGAGCCAGGAAGAAGAGGACATGACCATGCGGGCGCTGGACCGGGCGCTGCGTTACGAGTTCTTTGTCCTGCCCGACGGCTATGCCCCGAACCACTGGGTCGCCTATTGGGACATGTATGGACGCCCCGAGGAACAGCCGCCGTTTGCCCTGGGGAGCCTCGATTTCTGGTGGTATGACGCCGCAAAGGCCGAGGCGCTGAAGGCAGCGGGTGCGCTGAGGTGATCCGCGCATGAGGACGGTGCCAGGGCACAAACCGGCCCATCGCGCCCCGGCCCCGGAGCCGGGGCCTGCGGTGCAACCGGTCGAGGCCCCGGATCGGGTCCGGGGCGGGTGTCACGGCGAGGGAGCCGTCTGAATGGGTGCCTATATCCTTCGCAGACTGCTGCTGATCATTCCCACGCTCCTGGGCATCATGATCATCAATTTCGCTCTGGTGCAGTTCGTGCCGGGTGGGCCGGTGGAGCAGATCATCGCCAACATGCAGGGCGAGGGAGATGCGTTCAGTGCCTTCTCGGGCGGGGGCGGCGATGTCACCACCGAGGCACAGGGTGTCGAGAACGAGGGGTATCTGGGCGCGCGCGGGTTGCCGCCCGAGTTCATCGCCGAGCTGGAGGCGCAATTCGGCCTCGACAAGCCGCCGCTGGAGCGGTTCTTCATCATGCTCTGGAACTACATGCGGTTCGATTTCGGCGAGAGCTATTTCCGCAAGATCAATGTCACCGACCTCGTCCTGGAGAAGCTGCCCGTTTCGATCACGCTGGGCCTGTGGTCGACGCTGATCGCCTATGTCATCTCGATCCCGCTGGGCATCCGCAAGGCGGTGCGCGACGGCACGGCCTTTGACACATGGACGAGCGGTGTGATCATCGCGGCCTATGCGATCCCGTCCTTCCTGTTCGCGGTCATGCTTCTGGTGCTCTTTGCGGGCGGCAGTTACTGGCAGATATTCCCGTTGCGCGGCCTCACCTCGGACAATTTCGAGGAGCTGAGCGCGCTGGGCAAGGTGCTTGATTACCTCTGGCACATTGCGTTGCCGGTCATTGCCTCGTCGATCGGTGGTTTTGCAACCCTGACGCTGCTGACCAAGAACAGCTTTCTCGACGAGATCAACAAGCAATACGTGATGACCGCCCGCGCCAAGGGCCTTGCTGAACGCCGGGTGATGTATGGCCATGTCTTCCGCAACGCGATGCTGATCGTGATCGCGAGCTTTCCTGCGGTGTTCATCGGCGTGTTCTATTCCGGCAGCCTGTTGATCGAGACGATTTTCTCGCTTGATGGCGTGGGGCGGCTGGGCTTCGAGAGTGCGGTGACGCGGGATTACCCGGTGATGTTCGCCACGCTTTTCCTCTTTGGCCTGATCGGGCTGGCGATGAAGATCGTGAGCGATCTCATCTACGTGATGGTCGATCCGCGCATCGACTTCGAGAAGCGGGAGGGCTGAGGCGATGGCGATGTCCGCGCTGGCCCGGCGCCGCTGGTACAATTTCCGCAAGAACCGCCGCGCTTTCTGGTCGCTGATCATCTTCGGCGTGCTGATGCTGATCACGCTGCCGGCGGAATTCGTGGCCAATGACCGGCCGATCCTGATCAAGTACCAGGGCGAGCTTTATTACCCGCTTTTCACCTTCTATCCCGAGACAGCATTCGGCGGAGACTTCGAGACGCAGGCGGTTTACCGCGACCCGGAGGTCGAGTGCCTGATCGTCTCGGGCGGGATCGAGGCGTGTTTCGACGATCCCGAAGGCATCATCGAGGATGCGCAGGACCGGGTGGTGAACGGCGAGGACATCCAGAAGGGCTGGACCCTGTGGCCGATCATTCCCTATTCGTTCGACACGCCCGTGGACCGGCCCGGAGCGGCGCCGCTGCCCCCGAACGAGCAGAACTGGCTGGGCACGGATGACACCAAGCGCGACGTGATGGCGCGTGTGGTCTACGGGTTCCGGTTGTCGGTGCTGTTCACGCTGATCGTGACCGGCGCGACCACGATCATCGGCGTCGCGGCGGGTGCGGTGCAGGGCTATTTCGGCGGCTGGATCGACCTGCTGATGCAGCGGATGATCGAAATCTGGGAAAGCACGCCACAGCTGTATGTGATCATCATCCTGTTTGCCGTGCTGCCGCGCAGTTTCTGGCTGCTGGTGGGGATCATGGTCTTTTTCGGCTGGATGGCGCTGGTGGGCCTGGTGCGGGCCGAGTTCCTGCGGGCGCGCAACCTGGAATACGTGCGCGCCGCCAAGGCGTTGGGCGTGGGCAATGCCACGATCATGTTCCGCCACATGCTGCCCAACGCGATGGTGGCCACGGTCACCTATCTGCCCTTCATCGTCACGGCCACGATCTCGGCGCTCGCCGGTCTCGATTTCCTGGGCTACGGCCTGCCATCCTCGGCTCCCAGCCTCGGGGAACTGAGCCGTCAGGGCAAGGAGAACCTGCAGGCGCCCTGGCTGGCCTTCACCGCCTTTTTCACCTTTGCCATCATGCTGTCGCTGCTGGTCTTCATCTTTGAAGGCGTGCGCGACGCGTTCGATCCCAGAAAGACATTTGAATGAGCCTTCTGGACGTGCGTAATCTGCATATCGCCTTTCGGCAGGACGGGCAGGTCAAGCCCTGCGTGCAAGACGTGTCGTTCAGCGTGGACCGGGGCGAGACCGTGGCGCTGGTGGGCGAGAGCGGGTCGGGCAAGTCGATCACCGCGCTCAGCACCGTGTCGCTGCTGGGGTCCTCGGCGATCGTGGACGGGTCGGTGACCTATGACGGGCAGCAGATGATCGGTGCCGACAAGAAGCTGTTGCGCAAGGTGCGCGGCAATGACATCAGCTTCATCTTTCAGGAGCCGATGACCTCGCTCAACCCGCTGCATACGCTGGAAAAGCAGATCCGCGAAAGCCTCGAACTGCACCAGGGCCTGACCGGGCAGGTGGCGCGGGAGCGGATCCTCGACCTGATGACCCGCGTCGGGATCCGTGACCCCGAGACGCGTCTGGGGGCCTATCCACATCAGCTCAGCGGCGGTCAGCGGCAGCGGGTCATGATCGCCATGGCGCTCGCCAACAAGCCCGACATCCTGATCGCGGACGAGCCCACGACGGCGCTCGACGTGACCATCCAGGCGCAGATTCTCGAGCTTCTGGCCGAGCTCAAGCGCGAGGAGAACATGGGGCTTCTTTTCATCACCCATGATCTCGGGATCGTCAGCAGCATCGCCGACAAGGTCTGTGTCATGAAGGATGGCGAAATCGTCGAGGCGGGCCCGGTGCGCGAGGTCTTTGAAAATCCGAAGAACGACTATACTCGCAAGCTTCTGAACGCGCGGGCGGTGGGGCTGCCCGAGCCGGTGGCGGACAACGCGCCGGTGGTGGCTGAAACCAAGGGTCTGCGCGTGTGGTTCCCGATCCAGCGCGGGTTCTTCAAGACAACCGTTGGCCATGTGAAGGCGGTGAACAACGCCGATGTCTCGGTGCGCGCGGGCGAGACGCTGGGCATCGTTGGCGAAAGCGGATCGGGCAAGACGACGCTGGCGCTGGCGATCATGCGGCTCATCGGGTCCGAGGGGGGTATCCGCTTCATGGGCGAGGATGTGCGCGGCTGGTCCACGCGGGCGCTGAGGCGGCACCGCAAGGACATGCAGATCGTCTTTCAGGACCCGTTCGGAAGCCTGAGCCCGCGCATGACCTGCGCCCAGATCATCGCCGAGGGGCTGGGGGTGCACGGCACCCCGGACGGGCGGGACAAGCGCGACCTGGTCGAGGAGGTGCTGCGCGAGGTCGAACTGCCCGCCGACAGCATGGACCGCTATCCGCACGAGTTCTCGGGCGGGCAGCGCCAGCGGATCGCCATCGCGCGCGCGATGATCCTGCGACCCAGGCTTTTGGTCCTCGACGAGCCCACGAGCGCGCTGGACATGACCGTGCAGGTGCAGATCGTCGAGCTGCTGAGGCGGCTACAGCGCAAGTACGGGCTTGCCTATCTCTTTATCTCCCACGATCTCAACGTGGTGCGCGCCATGAGCCACAAGATCGTGGTGATGAAACAGGGCGACATCATCGAGGCGGGCGAGGCCGAGGCGCTGTTTACCGCGCCGCGAACCGAGTATGCGCGAACGCTGTTGAACGCGGCGCTGGATCATGTGGGGCCGGGGGCGGCTGACGCAGGGTGACGCGGGTCCGAATGTTCCGCTTCGCATGTTTAAAGACGGGGTAACGATCTGAAATAATTGAAAGGTTTCGGTTGGCGGCGGAGCGGTGCCGTTCAGATCGCGGCGCTGTGGCCGGCCTTGTCCATCTCGTAGGCGTCCAGCGCCCGGGCCACCATGCGGGCGAGCGGGCGACCCTCGTCCGAAAGGTGCAGCCCGCGCGCGTCCAGCGTCACGACGCCGGGAAACGCACTGGCCACCGGAGAGAGCAGTTTTTTGAGACGCGGGCGCGACAGGCCGAATTCGCGGCCAAGCGCGGCCGTGTCCACAAAGAAGCTGCACATCAGCATTTCGATCATCCGGCCGCGCAGCAGGTCATCGCCGGCAAAGGCATGGCCGCGCGCGGTGGCGAAACGGCCTTCGCGGATCGTGGCTGTATAAAGCCCGGTGGCCGCGGCGTTCTGGGCATAGCCCTGGGGAAAGCGCGAGATCGACGAGGCTCCGAGCCCGATCAGCACATCCGACGGATCGACCGTGTAGCCCTGGAAATTGCGTTTCAGCGTGCCGTTTTCGGCCGCGCGGGTCATGCTGTCATCACGTGTGGCGAAATGGTCGATGCCGATCTCGGCATAGCCGTCCCAGAGAAACAGGTCGCGCGCCGTCTCGTAGAGCGCCAGGCGCTCCTGCGGGGTGGGCAGGGCGTCCGAGGGGATCATCTGCTGGCGTTTGGACATCCAGGGCACATGGGCGTAGCCATAGAGCGCCACCCGGTCGGGGCTGAGCGACAGCAGTTTCTGCACGCTTTCGGTGATCCGCGCCCCGGTCTGGTGCGGCAGGCCATAGAGAATGTCGGCATTCAGACTGGTGATGCCGCGGGCCCGGATCCCGTCCACCGCATCGCGGGTGAGGTCATAGCTTTGCAGACGACCGATGCAGTCCTGAATCTTGGGGTCGAAATCCTGCACGCCGATGGAGGCGCGGTTCATGCCCGCGGCGCTGAGCGCGTCGAGGCGCGGGCCGTCGATCTCGCCGGGGTCGATCTCGACCGAAAACTCGGCACCCTGGGCGAAAGGCGTCACCTCGGCGATGGCACCGGCGAGATCGGCGATCATCGCGGGCGTCAGCAGCGTGGGCGTGCCGCCGCCCCAGTGCAGCCGCGCCAGCCGCACGTCCCGGGGCAGGGCCTTTTTCAGCATCGCCAGTTCGGCTCTGAGCGTCTTGAGATAGGCGATGACGGGCGCGTCGCTCTTGGTGCCCTGGGTGCGGCAGGCGCAGAACCAGCAGAGGCGCCGGCAGAAGGGCACATGCACATAGAGCGAAATGGCCGAGCCGGGTGCGATGGACCGGACCCAGTCGCCGAACTGCGCTCCGGTGACCCCTCCGGCAAAATGCGGCGCTGTCGGATAGGAGGTGTAGCGCGGCACCTTTGCGTCAAAGAGACCCATGGCGGCCAATTGAGATTTTATCGTCATGGGTTTAGCGTTATGGAGAATCGCGAACAGAAACTTTGACCCAGATCAATCCGGTTTTGTGACGCCTGAAGGGAGTGACATGCTCAAAGAGCTGCCATTGGAGACGATACGCGACTGCGGGGATTGCCCGATCCGTCACCGTGCTGTCTGTGCGCGGTGCGACGGCCAGGAACTGGTCGAGCTGGATCAGCTCAAGTATTACCGCAGCTTCGAGGCCGGGCAGACGGTGATCTGGGCCGGGGACCGGATGGATTTCGTGGGGTCGGTGGTCAAGGGCGTGGCTTCGCTGACGCAGACCATGGAAGACGGCCGGCGCCAGATGGTGGGCCTGCTGTTGCCCAGCGATTTCGTCGGGCGTCCCGGGCGCGAGACAGCGGCCTATGACGTGGTGGCCACGAGCGACATGGTGATGTGCTGTTTCCGCAAGCGCCCGTTCGAGCAGATGATGGAGCGCACGCCGCATATCGCGCAGCGCCTCCTGGAGATGACACTGGACGAGCTGGATGCCGCGCGCGAGTGGATGGTCGTGCTGGGCCGCAAGAGCGCGCGGGAGAAGATCGCGTCGCTTCTGTCGATCATTGCGCGGCGGATGGCGGTGCTGGACATGCGCAGCCTCGATGAGGCGCTGGTCTTTGACCTGCCGCTGACGCGCGAGGCGATGGCGGATTACCTCGGGCTGACCCTCGAAACGGTGAGCCGCCAGATGAGCGCGTTAAAGAAGTGTGGGGTGATCACGCTGGAGGGAAATCGCCGCGTGACGGTGCCCGATTTGAACCGCCTGCTGGAAGAGGCGGGGGATGATGCGGATGGCGGTGTGCTGGCCTGATCAGCGCCGGATATACAATTGCGGCAGGACCTGGGAGTAGATCGCGCCGCTTATTTCGCGGTGCAGTTTGAGCCGCATGGCCTCGAAAAAATCATCGTGGTCTTGCGCGGTCATGACAAAAGACCCGGCACCGCCGACCACATTGTTCAGAAAGTAGGTATCGAGGTCGGAGATGTCCTCGTGAACGGCCAGCCCGTTGATCACCACGCCGTCTTTGACCAGCCGGTCGCGCATGTCCAGAAGCAGGTCGAGATCGTCGGCGCGCCCGTTGCCCGAGAGGTCGATCACCCGCCGCCGGGCCACGCCGGGAGCGGTATCGAGCTGGCGGGAGGCAAATTCGAGCCCGGAATGGATCATCGTGCCGCCGCCGGGCAGGTGCCTTGGCATGGTGGCGATGGCGCTGGTAACAAGGTCGATGTCGGCGTCGGTCCTGAGCACCATCCAGTCGAGCCCCATCGCCTGTTGCCGGATGCTGGACCACTGGATCACCGACACGGCGATACCGCCCGGCGCGTTGCGGATGGCGCGGCGCACGGTGTCATCATCGAAGGCGCGCGCGGTTCCGTCGCGTTGCAGAGCGAACTCGGCGTCGTTCACGCTGGCCGACACGTCGAACGCCAGCACGAGATGCAGTTCCAGGACTTCCTGCGCCATGGCTGGCCGCAGGGTGCCATGGCCAAAGACGATCAGGGCAAGCCAGAGCGCCGAGCGGATGCGGACAAGGCATCGTCCGGTACGCAGGGGATCGCGGTGCACCATGGCCCGATCAAAGTGGCCGCGCCCGGCGGCGTCAAGTAAAACCGCCGTGACGGACGGGACCGAACGAGAGGGCGATCACGTGGCCCCGACCCGGGACGCGTGGGACCACGCGGGCGATGATCAATGCGCCATGAAGACCGGCACCGGGGCCACTGTCAGCATGTCGCGGGTGGCACCGCCGAACACCGCTTCGCGGAAGCGCGAATGCCCGTAGGCCCCCATGACCAGCATGTCCGCGTCGAGATCGGTCACGTGACGCACCAGCATGTCGGCAACCCGCGGCAGGGTGCGTGACAGGATGTCGACCTCGACCCGCAGCCCGTGGCGCGCCAGATACTGCGACAGGAGCCCGCCCGGATCGGAGCGCCCCGGGCCATGTTGCGGCGGGTCGATGATGACCACATGCACCTCCCGGGCCGCGCGCATCAGCGGGAGCGCCGCCCGGACCGCGCGCAGGGCTTCGGCGCTTTCGTTCCAGGCGATGACGATGCGCTGGGGTGGGGACAACTCGCCGCCACCGGCAGGCAGGATCAGCGTCGGTGCCCCGGCATCGAAGAGGCAGGCCTCGACGCAGGTTTCAAGTTCGACCCCGCGCTCGGGCCCGTAGGGACGGGGCAGGATGGCCAGGTCGCAGAACCGCGCGTGCATCGAGACCACCCGCGCCAGTTCAACCTGCTGAGCGATGTTCTCGTCGCTGCCCCAGCGAATATCGGTCGTCTTGAAATGGTCATTCACGGCGTCATGAATGGCGCGGGCCTCGGCGCGGGCGGTCTCGACCGACTCCTTGAGAATGAGCGCGGTCGCCCCGCCATAATATGTGGCCGCCTGGCTGCGGTCGACGCCCAGACACATGACCTCGAGATGAGCGTCGCAGGCGCGGGCCATGGCCTCGGCCGGGGGCAACACTTCCCCGGTCAGGCTGGCGTTGGTCAGAATGGTGAGCAAGGTATTGAAGGACATCGCGAATCTCCCATGAGTCTACGATCGTGCCGACCCTAGCGCGGCTCCGGTGGAGCACGCCTTGACGCGCATCAACCCATTCGCCGGGATTCCTTGATTCAGATCAATGCGACCATGACGCCAACCCGGCATGAGGAAGATGTCTGAATGCATCCGCGCGCCGGAGTCGAGCCGCGTGGACAGAGACGAAGGGACTGACGTCATGATGAACTACTTCAAACTGGTCGTGCTCGCACTGATCGCGTTCCTGGCGCTGATCGCTGCAAACTACGCGCGCGATCTGGCCTATCTGGTCAACGCCTTGACCATTGCGCTGGTGGCCGGGGGCATGTTCCTCTGGGTGCTGCGGCACACGGATGAACCGGAATCCACGGTGGATCTTTCGGGCGAGTACATGGACGGTGTGATCCGCGCCGGGGTGATTGCCACCGCCTTGTGGGGCATCGTGGGCTTTCTCGTCGGGGTCGTCATCGCCTTTCAGCTGGCCTTTCCGGCGCTCAACTTCGAGTGGACACAAGGGATAGGCAATTTCGGACGTCTGAGACCCGTGCATACCAGTGCGGTCATCTTCGCCTTTGGAGGCAACGCGCTGATCTGTACCTCGTTCTACGTCGTTCAGCGCACCAGCGCGGCACGGCTTTGGGGCGGCAACCTGGCGTGGTTCGTCTTCTGGGGCTATCAGCTGGTGATCGTTCTGGCCGCCACCGGGTATCTGCTGGGCGCGACCCAGAGCAAGGAATATGCCGAGCCCGAGTGGTATGTGGACCTGTGGCTGACGGTTGTCTGGCTGGCCTATCT
>Ga0316205_10001472_pt1 | contig 29337 bp, 21 predicted proteins | sample 3monthpyrite_MG_FD_204941 | JGI IMG/M metagenome (GOLD analysis project Ga0316205, IMG submission 204941) | Microbial mat bacterial communities from mineral coupon in-situ incubated in ocean water Damariscotta River, Maine, United States -... | ecosystem: Environmental > Aquatic > Marine >...
GCCTGCAAAAAGATTACCCAAATGATCATATCGCCGTGGTATTTGATGCCAAGGGCAAGACGTTTCGCAATGACATGTATCCGGAATACAAAGCGAATCGGCCGCCTATGCAAGACGAGATGCGCGTCCAGATCGAACCGATTCACACCATAATTAAAGCAATGGGTTTTCCACTTTTATGTGTTAGTGGTGTCGAGGCCGATGATGTGATTGGCACGCTTGCGCATGAGGCTAGCGAACAAGGGCTTGAGACGATTATCTCAACAGGCGATAAAGACATGGCACAGTTGGTTAATGATCACGTTAGCCTGATTAACACCATGACCGATACATCAATGGATAGGGATGGGGTTGTAGAAAAGTTTGGTGTGAAACCAGAGCAGATTATTGATTACCTGACCCTGGTAGGTGATACGGCAGACAATATCCCAGGCGTGCCTAAAGTTGGACCCAAGACAGCAGTAAAGTGGTTAACAGAATACGGCACGCTGGAAAACATCATTGAACATGCCGACGAGTTCAAGGGCAAGGTGGGTGAATATTTGCGGGAAAGTTTGCAACAGCTGCCCTTATCTAAACAACTCGTCACTATTAAGCGCGATGTCGAGCTGGAGGTCAGCCCCGATCAATTATTGATGACAACCCCCGACAATGATGTTTTACGGGAAAACTTTTCGCGTTTTGAGTTTAGAACCTGGCTCGAGCAAGTACTGGATGGCGACGACCAGAACAGAGTTGTCGAAGAAAAATCCACCGAGACAAATTACCAAACTATTTTTGAACAAAAGGAACTCGATGCTTGGCTCACACGTTTAAAAAAGGCTGAAGTATTTTCATTTGATCTGGAGACAACCAGTTTGAATTACATGCAGGCTGAGATTGTTGGTATTGCTTTGTCGGACAAACCTGGTCAGGCGGCTTATATCCCGGTAGCGCATGATTACGAAGGTGCACCTGCACAGTTGAGTCGTGAAGGAGTCTTAAAACAGTTCAAGCCACTACTTGAAGACCCTAAGCAACATAAGTTGGGGCAGAATTTAAAATATGATATGAGTGTGCTGGCCAACTACGATATTCATTTGCAAGGCATTGCCTATGACACCATGTTGGAATCCTATGTGCTGGATAGCACCGCGTCACGGCATGACATGGATACGTTGGCGTTAAGGCATTTAAGTCACAAAACGATTCACTATGAAGACGTGGCTGGCAAGGGTGCAAAACAAATCGGCTTCAATGAAGTCGCGGTGGATGTTGCCAGTGAATATGCAGCCGAAGATGCAGATGTTACTTACCAATTGCATGATGCCCTATGGTCACAACTCAAAGTGCATCCCACATTGGTAGAAGTATTTAACACGATTGAATTGCCGCTGCTTTCTGTCTTATCGCGTATGGAGCGGATCGGTGTACTAATCGATAAAGACATGTTGCACAAGCAGAGTAAACAAATTACTAAACGCTTAGCAGAACTTGAACAGGCGGCGTATAAAGAAGCGGGCGAAGAATTTAATCTGGGTTCCCCAAAGCAGATTCAGGCAATCTTGTTTGATAAATTAGGCCTGCCGATTATTTCCAAAACACCGAAGGGTCAACCTTCAACGGCAGAACCTGTCCTGCAAGAGTTGGCGGAAGATTATGCGTTACCCAAGTTAATTCTTGAGACCCGAGGTTTGGCAAAACTCAAATCAACTTACACAGATAAGTTACCGGAGATGATCGATCCTGATACGGGTCGCGTACATACCTCGTATCATCAGGCCGTCGCCGCGACCGGACGTCTATCATCGACAGAACCAAACTTACAAAACATACCTATCAGGAGTGAAGAGGGGAGACGTATCCGTCAGGCCTTCATCGCAGAACAGGGTTATAAAGTTGTTGCCGCAGATTATTCGCAGATTGAACTACGCATAATGGCACACCTCTCGGGTGATCAAGGATTACTAAAAGCGTTTGCTGCAGGCGAAGACATTCATCGTGCCACGGCCTCAGAAGTTTTTGCAAATGGTGGTGAGGTGACGTCCGAACAACGTCGTTCTGCCAAAGCGATTAACTTTGGTTTGATTTATGGTATGTCAGCATTTGGTTTGGCCAAGCAACTTGGTGTTGGTCGTGCCGAGGCGCAGTCATATATTGATCTTTATTTTTCACGTTACCCCGGTGTTAAAGACTATATGGAACAAACTCGCGTGCGTGCACGCGAACAAGGTTATGTCGAGACGGTAATGGGTCGGCGTTTGTACCTGCATGAGATCAATGCATCGAATGCTATGCGTCGTCAGTATGCAGAACGTACTGCGATTAATGCGCCGATGCAGGGAACGGCTGCAGATATTATCAAACACGCAATGATTAAGTTAGATAAAATAATTTATGATCAACATCTCGATATTAAAATGATCATGCAAGTACATGATGAACTTGTTTTTGAGATCGAAGAAAGTATTCTGGACAAAAGTATCGATATGATTCGCGATGCCATGGTTAATGCCGCATCATTATCAGTGCCATTAGTCGTTGATATTGGTGTGGGTAATAACTGGGAACAGGCGCACTAAAGTTAACTGGCATTTTTTAAAAATATAGTCCAAACTTACAGTCATTAAGCCCAGGGAATATTTGGCAACGGAGTTTGAACTTTTCCTTTTTACACCAGTCTCAGGTAACAAGACTTCTATTTTGAAGTTTTGGTTAGGTTTAAGAGTTTTCCCGACCCCTCCCTGGCGGGATACTTTACACTCGATTCCCCAAGTCGGGTGTTTATTTAGCCCCAGGTGTTATTCCCCCAATACCTGGGGTTTTTCTTTGCCTGAAATAACCCAATTTTGCTTTTCTGGGAGACTGTGACAGAAGTTAACAGTCCAAGTAGCGCGTTAAGCCCAAAACCAAGTGTTGTAGTCTAGAATTAATAGTGTTCGACAGCTGGTTCCCACAACTCCTCCCTGGTGGTAACCAATCATCTCGACGCCCAATCGGGATGTGTAGATTAACCTCGACGCTCTCCTCCCCCATACGTCGAGGTTTTTTTTAACTTCTTGAAATTAAACCTAAAATCGGTGTGTGATTAAAATGGCAATCAGAGTTCCAACCAGCGACAGATATGCTGACGGGCCTCCTGGACGCCGACTTGCTTGAGCGAAGAAAACAGCTGCACAGTGACGTCTGGCATGTCTGCCAGCTCCTTTTTAACTTGTAATAAAGTGCTACTGGCCGGCCCCTTTTTCAGCTTGTCGACCTTGGTAAGCAGCGCCAGGACCGGCATTTTCTTGTAATGGCACCATTCGAGCATTTGCCGATCAAAATCTCTTAGCGGGCGGCGTGAATCCATGACCAAAACCAGCCCTTTGAGCGATTTTCTGTTCTGCAGAAAGTCATCCAGGGTAATGCCCCACTCACGCTGGACCTTATCGGGAACCTTGGCATAGCCATAACCAGGGAGATCGACCAGTCGATGGGTGTCATCAAGTTCAAAAAAGACCAATTGTTGGGTGCGACCTGGGGTTTTACTGGTGCGAGCCAGCCCGGTTTGAGCACACAAGGTATTGAGTGCACTGGATTTTCCAGCATTTGAGCGTCCCGCAAAGGCGACTTCATAGGCATTATCTGGGGGCACGTGGGCCATATCCGGACTGCTGAGCAGGAATTTAGCTCTTTGTAGCGGATTGCCTTTTATGGAGTTATTGGAATTGTTTGCTTGACCCGCCATCGTACTATTTGTATAAAGGTGCCCCAATTTTAGGGTGTTTTCGCTGGGGCATTATGCCTTATTTTTCAGGGGAAGGGCGGAAGCTAAACAAACAGATTCTTACTATATTTTTTGGAGTGTGAAAAATGAAAAAGCTGGTTCTTGCTATCTCAACAATTGGTTTACTTGGTCTTGCAGCGAATGTGCAGGCTTCTGGTCAGGCAACATATCAACAGGCATGTTTTGCTTGTCATGGTGCTGGTGTTGCTGGTGCACCCAAGACGGGTGACAAGGCTGCCTGGAAAGCCCGTATTGCTCAAGGTAACGATACATTATATAAGCATGCGATCGAGGGTTATAAAGGCGACAAAGGTTTTATGCCTGCGAAAGGTGGCCGTGCAGATCTTAAAGATGCCGATGTAAAGGCAGCCGTTGATTACATGGTGGCAGAATCAAAATGATCCTACGTACTTTTCTAAGTATTGTTGTACTTGCAATGGCATTACCCGTCTATGCGGCGGGCGATGCTGCTGCGGGGCGCAGCAAGTCACAGGCTTGTGCGGGTTGTCATGGAGCGGACGGTAATGCTGCTATTCCTAATTACCCCAAGCTTGCTGGCCAACACCCAGCTTATCTTGTTAAACAGCTGCAGGCATTTCAATCGAAGAAACGTATTGATCCAATCATGAATAACCAGGTTAATAACCTGAAGCCACAAGACATGGAAGACATTGCTGCGTATTACGCCAAGCAAAAACCCACTCTTGGTGCTGCAACTGATCAGAAAAAACGTGAACTCGGTGAACGAATTTATCGTGGTGGTAATAACGCGAAAGGTATCGCTGCTTGTATGGGTTGTCACGGTCCAAACGGTACCGGCAATCTTCCTGCGTCTTTCCCAGCATTAGGCAGTCAAAACGCAGCCTATGTTGTGAAGAGTTTACAGGACTATAAAGCGGGTAAGACTCGTGCCTTTGATCCTAAAGATGATTCAGGCAAGATGATGCGCGATATTGCAAAACGTATGAGTGACACAGAAATGGAAGCGGTTGCCCACTACATTTCAGGCCTTCACTAAAACCGAGCACGGTAGCTAACGAGTTACTGTATTCGTAATGATAATGATATAAGGGTGGCCGGCTTAAAGCAGGTCACCCTTTTGTCGTTTATATGATTAGGTAAATGGAAAACAATACAACTACAGCCAAAGCCACCGTCTCACGCCGAAGTGTGTTGCTGGACTTCCTGGGTTCGATGAACCTGGCGATAACGATCCTGGTAATCATTGCTATCGCCTCTGCGATTGGTACGGTCTTAAAACAAAACGAGCCCTATAATAATTACATCATCAAATTCGGTCCGTTCTGGCACGAGTTCTTTTTATCGCTCAACCTGTATGATATTTACAGCTCTGGCTGGTTCCTGGTTTTATTGGTCTTTTTGGTTATCTCAACGCTGACCTGCATTTACCGCAATACGCCGAACATGTTGCGTGAAATGCGTAACTTCAGACTCAATAGCAAGATCAAATCGCTTAAGACTATAGAAGGTTCCAAGAGTTGGACGATTAGTGACGTAGATGCTACTGAGAAAACGGTTGCGCGTTTATTCGAAGTGCAGGGGTATCAGGTTCGTCGTAAACAACATGATGATCGCACGATTATTGCAGGCATGCGCGGCCGCTATAATCGACTGGGTTATGTCTTTGCACACATGGGTATCATCGTTCTGTTAGTTGGCGGTGTTATGGACAGTACGGTCGATATCGGCGTGCGTGAAAGCTTAGGCTTGAGCAAAATTGATAACACCACAGAATTCGTGAAAGACATGCCAGAGATAAGTCAGTTGCAACCGAATGACCTGGTTTCATTTCGTGGCAATATCTCTATTGCCGAAGGGCAGACGGCCAACTTTACCCTGTTGCGTATTCGTGAAGGTACCCTTGTGCAGTACCTGCCTTTTGCCATTGAGTTGAAGGACTTCAGGGTCGAGCACTATAGTTCCGGCCAACCCAAGTCATTTGAAAGTGACCTGGTAATTATCGACAAAGATAAAGATGTCAAATTCGAACAAACGATCTCTGTGAATTATCCTCTGCAGTATCGCGGCTATACCATCTATCAAGCATCGTTTGGTGATGGCGGCTCAAAACTAAAATTCAAAGTCTGGCCGTTTTATGACTTCAAACTAAGAACCCTGGACGTCAGCGGAATTGTTCGCGGTGAGCGTGTACTTGATACTATCAATGGCGAACAAACCATGGAGTTTATCGACTTTAAAAAATATAACGTGCGCCCGGCGGAAGAAGGAGATCCTGAGGGTAAAAAGTTTGTTAATGATGGTTCCAGTGTCGTCTTTAAAGTGCGTAACAGTAGTGGTGTGGCACGCGAATACACTAACTATATGTCGCCGGTGATATTCAAAGGGCGCTATGTATTTATTACAGGCATGCGCAACAGTCCCTCTGAGGCATATCGTTATTTACACATCCCTGCAGATGATAAGTTCACGGTCGAACGTTTCATGAAATTTCATGCCTTGATCAATAACTCCGAGCGTGCTCATCAAATCGCGGTACAAACGGTGGATCAGGTATTGAAAGATGCGCCGGATAGTGACAAGTACAGGCAGAACATCATCACCACCATGATGGAGCTGTTAGACAAATTTAATTATGGTGGTTATGCCGCGATCGATAATCATATTCGTAATCAGCAGGTAGATGACGCACAGAAAGCGAAGATGCGCGAGGCCTATTTAAAAGTGCTGAATACCATCATGCAGGCATTGTATATGGATGTACTGCAGGCAGAAGGTGTCGATATTTCGAAGCCAATAACCGACGACCAGCAGGGTTTTTACCTGGCTGCCCTGGATACCCTGCGCCAGATCCCCTTATATGGCACACCTTTTTACGCCCAATTGACCGATTTCACCCATGTGGAGTCATCAGGCTTGTCGGTTGCGAAACTACCGGGCACAAATGTGTTCTATTTAGGCAGCGTTATGAGCATTATCGGTATATTCTTACTGCTCTATTTAAGTCACCAGCGACTCTGGGCTGTGTTCTATAAGAACGACGAAGGTCAGGATACCTTGCTGGTTGCCGGTAGTGGCAATCGCAACGTGGAAGACTTCAAAGGTCATTTCCAGCAGCTGGTGGACAAGCTCAGCCGATTAGTCGGTGAGAACAAGAATACTTGAGGTAAATAATCATGTCAGTCACTAAAGATGCGATACACGATGAACTTCAGCGTGAATCATTTATAAAGAGCCTTTCCATTGTCGATTGGCTGTTTGCTGCGATCCTTATTGTTGGTGCAGGCTATGCTTACCAACTTTATAACTATTTAATGGATGGTTATGAAGTCGCAATTTTATTTGGTACGGCGATATCACTGATTGCATTAGGTTGGTGGTGGAAGGCAACCCGTATTTTGATGGTTGCCATTGCTGCGCTGAGTTTACTTTCAATTCAGTTATATGGCCCTGCAATACAAGCACTACTCGCGCAAGGCATGGACAGTCGTGATGCGATAGCCGCGCTGGCCAACTTAGACGATAAAGTTAATAGTAAATTTTTATTTAAGTACTTCCTGTCCAGTACTTCTGCAATTATGTGGATGAGCGCCTTATTTATAATGGCGACCATTGTTTACTTCTTTAACCTGGCAACGCGAAATGTGTACGCAGGTAAAGTGGCGACCGCAATGACCTGGAGCGCCACGACCATGGGCTTTGTAGGTCTGATGGTGCGCTGGCGTGAGTCTTATCTAATTAGCCCAGAAGTCGGCCATATTCCCGTTAGTAACTTGTATGAAGTGTTTATCCTGTTTGCAGTTATTACTGCACTAATCTATTTGCACTATGAAGGTCGCTATAAAACCAAGGCCATGGGCGGCTTTGTGTTAATGGTGATCAGTGCTGCGATTGGTTTCCTGTTGTGGTATCACTTCAATAAAGGTGCGCATGAGATTGCGCCGCTAGTTCCCGCGCTTAAGAGTTACTGGATGAAGATTCATGTGCCAGCCAACTTTATTGGTTATGGTGCGTTTGCATTGGCGGCGATGTTGGGCATGTTTTACCTGTTTATCGAGCATGCAAAAAATGCAAAACTTTCAAATCAGATCATTGCCGTGATCCTGATCTTCGGTATTACTATTCTGAGCTTTTTTGGAAAAGTTGGTGCGGGCTCCGTTGAAGTAGTTATGTCGAACATCGGCTTAACCATATTAATCTGCGCCGGCTTCTGGGTACTGGGTTTTGGTATCGTGCGTGGCATGCGTGCGATTGGTCCAGATAACCTGCCGAAACTGGACATGCTTGACGATGTGATGCACAAGTCGATTGCACTCGGCTTTGGCTTTTTCACTATTGCGACCATACTTGGTGCAGCCTGGGCAGCTGAGGCCTGGGGCGGATATTGGTCATGGGATCCAAAAGAGACCTGGGCGCTGATTGTCTGGTTGAACTATGCAGCCTGGCTGCATATGCGCTTGATGAAGGGACTGCGTGGTACACCGCTCGCCTGGTGGTCGGTAGTCGGTTTGCTCATCACCACCTTTGCCTTTATCGGTGTGAACATCTTCCTGTCAGGCCTGCACGCCTACGGCGAACTGTAAGCACCCCTTAATTTTCCCATTGAACTACCGAAAAGCGCATACTAATGCGCTTTTTTGGTGGTGGGATGTCTTGTACGAAAATCACCCACTTTGATTGATTTGGCTGACCTGGAGCATTTCTGTACTGAGGCTATGCTCTAAAGCGAGGCTTTCGTTTAACTCCTGTTTAGTTTGGGCCTGATAATATTGAGGTGTCAGTGCTATCGATTTTTTGATGAATTTACCGTTACTGACGTAAGTGCGGTGTGCTTGGGGAACAATCGAGGTAGACTTCTATCTAAGTATTAACAGTTTGAATAACAAGAATTTTGGGAGCAAAGTTATGTTGAGTTGGTTTGATAAGCGGGTAGTCAAAAATGCCCTGGTCGCCATAAAGGCACTATTTGTTGGAGGGCTTACCGCGAGCTTGCTGGTTACTTCACCGGTGCAGGCTGAGATTGATGAAGGGATTGAATACCAGCTTGTCACCCCCCCGGTGAAAACAGTCAGTAAAAACAAGATCGAAGTTGTTGAATTATTTTGGTACGGCTGCCCACACTGTTACACTTTTGAGCCAAAGATCACCGCCTGGAAAAAGAAGCAGGGCAAGCATGTCCAGTTTATCCGTATTCCAGCTATTTTCCCCAATCGGCCAGCATGGGAATTACACGCCCGCACCTATTACGCCGCAGAGCTGCTAGGCGTCCTGGACAAGGTGCATGGACCTCTGTTTAAGGCAATACAAAACGACCCAACCAGAATGGTCAGCCGGGACAAACTGGCTAATTTCTTCGAAAATTACGGTGTAAAAAGGGCTATTTTCCTTGAGACTCTGGATTCATTCGGGGTGCAAATGAAGGTCAATCGCGCTAAATATCTAACCGGTAAAACTGGCTATAAGATTGATGGCGTACCGACTCTCATTATCGATGGTCGTTATCGCACTCATGCCAGCTTAACCAATGGTCAGGCCGGCATGCTGAAGGTGACTGATTTCCTCATCAAAAAAGCACAAAAAGCAGGTAAATAAACACTAACTCGACCTATTAATAAAGGTATACCTCTAAGAAGCCGATATGGTCTGTAATAACAAAAAGTTAAGGAGAACAAATTGTGAAGGCATCTGAGCTTTTCATACGCTGTCTTGAAAATGAGGGCGTCGAGTATATTTTCGGGATTCCAGGGGAAGAAAATCTGGATGTGATGGACGCGCTCCTGGATTCGTCGATCAAGTTTATTACCGCGCGCCATGAACAAGGTGCGGCCTTTATGGCCGATGTCTATGGTCGACTCACTGGTAAAGCAGGTGTCTGCCTGGCAACCCTCGGACCGGGTGCAACTAACCTGATAACGGGCGTTGCGGATGCAAACATGGATCATGCTCCTATGGTGGCCATTGCTGGCCAGGCCAGTACACATCGTTTGCACAAGGAGTCGCATCAGGTCCTGGATCTGGAGCTGATGTTCCAGCCGATTAGTAAATATTCATCACGGCTGTTAACGCCGAATATTATCTCAGAGGTTGTGCGAAAGGCGTTTAAACTAGCGCAGACCGAAAAATATGGCGCTAGTTTTATCGAGTTTCCAGAGAACATCGCTGAAATGGAGGTTGAGGGTGCTCCGCTTCCGGTTAAACATCCTCATCCGCCTGAGCCTCCTGCAGACCGGGTTGATGTGGCGGCAGAGTTAATTTCGAACGCAAAAAATCCGATCATCCTTGCAGGGAATGGTGTGATTCGCTCAAAGGCCTGGAAGCAGCTGGCAGAGTTTGCTGAAGATTTACGCATCCCAGTCGCCAACACCTTTATGGCCAAGGGCGTGATTCCGTTCAAGCATCCGATGGCGCTGGGTAGTGCAGGATTGCAGGCCAATGATTATGTCAGCTGCGGGTTTAATCGCGCAGATGTGATCATATGTATAGGTTATGACCTGGTGGAATATCACCCGTATCTTTGGCATCCAACCAAGGATCGAACGATTATTCACATTGATAGTTCACCAGCGGAGGTTGATGCTTATTACAACATTGATGTGGGTGTAGTAGGAGATATAAAACATTCACTGATGCGGATTAGTAAAGTGGCAAGTCCACATACTGGTACAGCAATGCGTAGTTTAAGACAGGCGTTGATTGATGATATGAATCAACACAAGGATGATCCATCGCTACCAGTTAAACCGCAGAAGATTATTTGGGATTTGCGCACCGCGATGGAGATGGAAGGCATTGCGATCTCGGATGTGGGAGCACATAAAATGTGGATGTCACGTATGTTCCGCTGTGAGTATCCAAATACGTGCATCATCTCAAATGGTTTTGCAAGTATGGGTATTGCTCTACCAGGCGCAATTGGCGCCAAGCTAGCGTATCCGGATCGCCAAGTTGTTGCCGTAACAGGTGATGCTGGTTTTCTAATGAATGTGCAAGAGATTGAAACGGCTATGCGTTATAAAACACCGATTGTAATTTTAATCTGGAACGATAATGCTTATGGCCTAATTGAGTGGAAACAAATGGCACAGTTTGGTAGAAAATCGCACGTTGATTTTAATAATCCAGATTTTGTTCAACTGGCAGAATCGTTTGGTGCTAAGGGATATCGAATTGAAAAGGGTCAGGATTTATTGCCTACTCTACAAGAGGCATTTAAGAATGATGTAGTAAGTGTGATTGACTGCCCGGTTGATTACAGTGAGAATTTGAAATTAACCAGTAAGTTGGGTGAGATGGTTTGCCCCATCTAACTGAAAAGTACTAAATTCAAAATATTTTAGAGTGGTGGATATAAAAAAATGAGCGGGCAGAAGCTTCGCATTTTGAGTTATAACGTTCAGGTTGGTATCAGCACCCGGCGGCCACACCATTACGTTACACATAGCTGGAAACATTTGTTACCGCATAACCAGCGTATTTCTAACCTGGATAAAGTTGCAAAACTAATTCAAGGTTTTGACATTATCGGTTTGCAGGAAGTTGATGCCGGTTCGATTCGAAGTAATTATATTAACCTGGTTGAGTATCTTGCCTACCAGGCTGACTTTCCTTATTGGTACCATCAGGTCAATCGTAACCTGGGTCGTTTCGCACAACATAGTAATGGACTATTAAGCCATTACCTGCCTACGGAAGTACGAGATGTCAATTTGCCTGCGCTCATCCCAGGAAGAAACGCAATCCTGGCAAGGTATGGTTCTCATGATAATTCGCTGGCCGTCATTGTCATGCATTTATCGCTTAGTCCAAGAGCGAGGGTCAAACAACTTTCATACATCAGTGAAGTTGTCAATGAGCATAAGCACGCAATCGTAATGGGCGATATGAACTGTAAATATGGCAGTAAGGAAATGCGGCAACTATTTAGTCGTACAGATCTGCGTGAGCCACTCGAAGAGACTTTTACTTTCCCCAGCTGGCGTCCTCAGCACCATATTGATCATATCTTAGTAACATCAAAATTAAAGATTGAGAAGGTTAAAGCTTTGTTGCACCCATATTCTGATCATCTTCCGATTATGATGGAATTGAATATTCCAGATGAAATTGTTTTAGCCCGCCGCGCTGCTTAATAAAAAGAAGCTCTAATTCATGGCCGATAATACTCAAGAAACAGATATCCAAAGCCGTTGGAAAAATCGCTATTATGATGCCTTAAAAGAACTGGAAAGTAAGGAAAAATCATGGCGTGAAGTCGAGCGTTTATTACGACAGCTGATTTCTCGGTTAACCCTTGCAGCGGATACACGTCATTCAGTTTTGACAGACCAGTTAAAAGAATTACGTAATTCTGTTCGTGATGGTCGGGATGTTTTGCAATTACGAGATTTGATTGAGGGAATTAGTGAGAATGTTGCAGAGTTAGATCGCTTAAGGAAAAAGAGTTCTAAAATTGTTCATCCTGCGGTCATCGTCACAGATATTATTGAAAAGTTATCAGTACCAAGTGAATTATCGAGGTCTTTTAAACAGTTAAAGAAAAAAGCGACTAAACTCGATCAAAATAGTGCACCTGATATTTTGAACGATGAGTTTGTAGACTTTTTGAAAGATGTAATAGACCCTACGGAACCGGAAGCAAAAAAAACTGGTAAAACAGGTATTATGGATCGCCTACTATCCAGAGAGAAAAAAGAAGATGATGAAAGCAAAAAATACGAAAACGATAAAGATATAAAACCTGTCCCACAAAAATTTGTTGCCCCAGCTGTTGGTGACTTACTTTTACAGCTTACCTTAAGAATGCCCGATGCCGTTAAGCGTAGGATAAATTTTCCCGCTTTAAAAAAGCACACAAATAAGGCAAGGGCGCGTAAAGATTTAATCGCGATTGTTGATGTCATTGCACAGCAAATTGAGAATGCCTATATAAATGACGAGACACAACCAATTGTACTTGATGATGAGTCGATCAAAGCGCTTTCAGATGCATTAAAATTATTTTTCTCACAAATTGAGCCTCCGACAGATTTACAGGAACGACTCTGTGAATTGGAGGAATACTTTTCAGATCACAGTGGTGATGTTGAAAGTATGATCCACTGCATTAATTCGCTTTCTGATGTGGTAGCAGATATCTGTAGCAGGCTGTCGTTCCAACACGAAGAGCTTGAAGGGTTTTTTATTCACCTCTCTACAAGACTAAAAGATATTGATGTCGGCCTGAGCAAGGCAGGTGATTTGAATGCAGCCAGCGCGAATAATAGTCAAGACATGGATAAAGCTGTGCAGGAAGAGGTGGATGGCATTAATGAGTCAATTCAGACAATTAGTGATATCGAGCCCCTAAAAGAGTCCGTTAAAAAGAACATCGATGCAATTGCTGACCATTTACAAAATTTTCAGGATGTTGAAACGGAACGATTGAAAGAGTCAGAAGAGCATATTAAAAAGCTGACCGAAAAGATTGCAAAAATGGAAGTTGATAGTGAACATTTACGCAGCCACCTGGAAGAAACTAAACAACAGGCCTTAACGGACGTATTAACCGGCCTTCCGAATCGGCATGCCTATGAAGTTCGTTTAGCCGAAGAGTTGGCTCGTTGTCGTCGATACAATACTGATTTATGTATGGTCGTCTGGGATGTCGACAAGTTTAAAGTAATCAATGACAGTTATGGTCATGCTGCAGGTGATCGAGTGCTTAAAGTCATAGCCGATAAACTAAACGAATGTACTCGGGAGACTGATTTTCTGGCGCGATTCGGTGGTGAGGAATTTGTACTGTTATTGCCAGGTACCGATCTGGATGCGACAAAGCTGGTCGCCGAGAAGCTTCGCGAAACGGTATCGGAAACACCGTTTCACTTTCGTGATACCGATGTATCCGTGACAGTATCGGGGGGTATCGCACAGTTGCATAAGGATGAAACCACCAGCTCCTTGTTTGAGCGCGCAGACAAGGCACTATATAGCGCAAAGGAAAAGGGACGAAATCGCACAGAGGTTAGTGAATAGTCTTCAGTCTCCGCAGTCGACCACTCACTGTTTAGTGTCGAAGCTTCTTTTTTACTATCTTGTAGAAATCACGAATGTCCTTGCCCGACTTGCTTAGGTCTGTCATTAAGGTCTTTAAGGTCACATAATTCTGATTGGGTCGACCGTAGACTTCCTGTTCCTCACCATTTTTTACGATAGTCATTTGACCATTACGCGCCTCGACCATAGCGCGGATAATAGTGGGTTTACCATGACGCTTTATCAATAACGACATCAGTTCGCGTGATTGTTTGCCACTGATTTTTTTCTTTGAATAGGGCGAGAGTATTGAGAGCTCGTCTTCAAACAGCTTAGACATCTGCAATAAGGCCTGAGGCTGCGTTTGTGTGATCGCGTAGGCATAGGCATCCAGGACTAAATCGGTAAAACCTTTACCACCATCTGAGGCCAGAAAGTTTAAGGTAACAGTCACTTCCTCTAGACTGAGATCACTGTAATTTCGATCGAAAGTATGTGGGATAATGGCTTGTGTAATGCTACTCAATTTTACCTTTGATATTTTAATTTTTTGATCAATTTCTACATCTGACAGGCGTTGCGCGGGTGGCTTAGTGCTATTTTGTAAGATCATAAAGTGAGACAAAGTATGCTCAGAAAATGCCTTCGAGGGTGCGAACATCAGGCCTTTGAATTTGCTTTTTAATTGTTCGCGTTCTTTGGAAATTACGGGTTCTTTAATAGGAATGGGGGCCTCTGGGTCAGAGAATAAGCCATTTGGAATAATTTTTAGTTTGGAGACTTTCTGCCCTAATGGAGTTTGTATCCATCTATAGGCAGTTTGTAGCTTGGTGCTACTACCCTGCTTGATCATATAGCCCTGCATGTGTGGTTTTAGTAAGGCAAAATCCTTATCGACAATAGCGCGAATTTTCTTTTCAGAGCTTTCGGCCAGGCCATCAAGTATATTTTCTTTACCGCTATACATACTGGCTTTAATGTTATCCAGCAAGGAATCGAGCTGTACAGTTTTCCAGAGTTTAAGAACAACTTCTTTGTTCGCGGTTTTGCTAGCAGCCTGGGCAGAGCTGATAAATGGCGTTGTTGTGAATAGGGCGGAGATGATTAAACTGGTAGCAAAGCTCAGGGTAATTTTGTATTTCTTCATAGGCTAATTTTGTGCACTCTTTTCGATAATTTGTTCTTCCAGGAATTGGTCCTTGTTCAACCAATATCCCAGATCGCGATTCAAAAACTCATCTACACTAAGGTATTCAGACTCATCATGGGAAAAGCTTAATCCCACCATTCCATTGGCAATATTCAAAGAACCGGAGTGTAGGTAGTTATTATCGTCCGCTTGCCGCAATGCCTTTAATTGGGCAAAAACTAGCGGAATTTTCTCAAATGGCACCACACTAAGCTCGTTATAGTCACTGGCGGGATACAGATCGAAGATTTCAGAGGACATGAGGTCCTTAATGCTGTGTAGTTGGTAATCATGTGGGTTTTGGTATGACCACAAATTGCTTCGTTCGCTATCAAAATGTAACTTACAGTGAAAAACATTATGCTCTTGCATAAGTGTGCTCAGAGCATAAATCAGATAATCGATGTTGGTATCCGTCTCAGTCATTCGTTTTTGCTTGCCCATGCCGTTGGCATTCGCAGGGTGGTGCTGCGAATTTTGCAGGTGCATGCGCTGTAGCGTAGAAGTGTTGATGATGGGCAGATCCTTGATATGAAAATCAGCCGCGATAAAACCGAGTAGTTCACCATTGTGGTTGATGGCCTGAACCGCAGTAATACAGGGTTGCATGCTGCGTTGGCTTAGGTAAACCGCTGACAATATCATGCCTCGAAATGGCAAATTACCGCTGAAATAAGGTCGGTCAGACAGATCCTGGTCTTTCCAGGTATCGTCAATGCCGTTACGAGTAATGTTCCCCGTGAGCTGCGTTCCGTCAGTATTGATGACATATAGCAACTGGCAGTGTGGCAAACGACAAAGTGACTCAAGAAGCTTAGCGGTAAGCTCTTCATGGTATTGCCAGCGAGCAGACGTGTCCTTCTCCATTTGCTTGAGTGGAGCCTTGATAAGACTGGAAAGAAACTTCTTCTTGTTTGAAACGGTTTCTTTAAACACGACACGCGTCCTCTTAATTGATATGTAGCTGGCCATGAATGGCTGGGATTTAGGGAGAGATGTACACCACCCAGATTGTTAAACCCGGAATAAAATGTGTGCATCGTGGAAATAACCCGAACCCTCTAATACTGTTTATTCAAGATCTCAGGCCAAGTCAATAGGTAAAACCTGTTTTGCGGAGTTGCTCAAAAAATTTAGCACTTCTATTCAGACGAAAATGTGGCCAATGCGCATTAAATGGGTATCGATTGCGTGCGAGTCGTCCTGTGCCGTCGCGGCCCTAAATGGTTAACTCATTGAATTAATGGGAATATTACCCAAAACCAACGCTATAATAATCTGTTTTTGTGACACCTGTGGTGTCAGGAGCTTAATATTATCTTCGGGACTGCCGATACTAAGTTTGAAGCCAATATATATAGTATAGGTAGTAAGAGTGAGCTCATATAAAGACTGGCACATTCCATTAGCGCGTGCTGATATAACCTTGCAGGTGGCACTGGACTCGCTCAGCGAGAGTCGCGTTGAACAGCAGACTGAGCCATTGATGTTGAAATTGGCTGCTGACTCCAACCTTAATGCTTCGGGCCTGGGTATTTTTCATCGCACCCTCGATCTACACCAACACGACTGTATTCATATTTTATTGGGACGTGGTCTACTCGAAATAGATGAGGTCTTTACCACGGGATTTTCCATGGGTAGTGTGATGAAAGTAAAAGATACGGAGCAAAGTGTTTATGCATTCGTGGCTAAACATATTTATCCAAACGTTTATAAATTTACAGACCAGGAGTTGGCGCTTTTTAAAGATGCGATAAGGCTAGCGTATATTTCAAATTGCTCAGCACTGGATCGATTTAATTTTAGCGAGTGGCTGGAACATCCTATTGGTACTATACGAGATGCAGTCGGCATCGAAGAAGAACTGTTTCGTGCTTACTATGCTGTAGAACAACGTAAATATCCTCAGTCCTATGCCTCACAGCGATTACTGCCAGAAAAACTCAAAGTCGTCGCTTTTTAGCTAAATTGTCAAAAAAAGCTGATTAATTTACATTTTTTATAAAATAATTTTTTTCTAGAGTTATTCTAAATAAACCTTATTCTTTGACGCTTTGAATAAACACGGTGTTAAAGAATTGCATACTGCAATTTTGAAGTATGTAGTCTGCAGATAATGTCTATAAAATTCTTTTCCAGGCTCGTTTTACTGAGCCTATATAATGAAACTAAAATATTCTCCAAAAATTCCAGTTACTTGCCTTTTCTGTACAGATAGGTAAATCTACACGCTCTCACATTTGAGGAAGAATGGTCCTACAAAAATAATATTTATTCTAATGATGTAGAGATATTGCAACTCCTAAAGGAGTCGCATGACATAAAAATAACCCCAATGCATGGGGAGGGAATGAGAGACCTGCTCTTGAGCAGGTCTCTTTTTTTATGTGATACAAAAAATCAATGCTCGAATCTAAGCAGTATTTTGTTGGCCTGGAATAACAGATAGTTACAATTAGAAGCCATTCATATGTTGCTAGACAGCAAGATTGTCACTGAGCCTGATGGGGTATGCAGCGTAGATTAGCTGCTAGTGTAGGGGCTGAATTCGTTAAATAAGGCCAGATTCAGTATAAATATGGCGGTTTTTTTGCCATTCTGAGACCTCAAACTACTGTTTTATCAGCCTTTTTTGGGCATAATGCGTCTATGATTCGATTCAGCACATCTCTACTGATTGGCAGCCTGCTTTTGGGCATGAGTGGCTGCAGCATTTTCTCCTTTTCATCGGACGATGACACCAATGTGCTGAACATGGCAAAGAGCCTGCTCAAAGAGCAAACGGATGAGCATGGCGAGGCGAAGAAGGTCAAACTTCCTGTACGGGTACATTACACATTCACCCGTAAGCCAATGATCGATGAAAAACTCCTGGTCGAATTTGAATTTATCACCGAAGAAGCATTGCCTGTCCTGCGCTTTGCCGTAACGACGACAGATGGTCTTGAGCTAATAGATAATGAAATAGAACCACTCTACAGCAAACTAAGTGCGCGCCAGGTTATCAAGAGCAATATGGAGGTGAAGCCAACCTCAGAAAGTAAATTTTATATAAATCTGTTTGTCGTCACCGAGGTGGGTGAAGACAAAAGAGCGAAGCACATCAAGATCCCCATCCCCATTGGCGATTACTTTCTTAGTGATGATCCACCACCTCGTGAGTAATAAATCTTTCTGCTAGTCGAAGTCTCATGTTGCTCGTGGATTGTCCTTTTTCTATATTAGGTCCGTATTGTTTAAAAGCGCTCAGGTAGTTGAAAAAAGTCTTCACTCACTTTCTTATACTGGGTTCTTCAGTGTAAACAATCTCGATATAATTAATGGTTCTGTTTTTATTGAGGTATACAATAACCCGATATGATTGCCCTGTATCTGCAATCTTTGAATAATACTTAAATTGATCGGCCCAGTGCGTTCGATTAAATTTTGGACCTGACTTTTTAGCATTGAGGGTTTCAAAGGTAAGACGTTGGGTGATGTTGACCCTATCGAGAATGAAGGTACCGGAAAAATCCTGTTTGGGTCTACTGTCGATAAAGATTTGTCCAGAAGCTAAAGTTCTGTCTTTAGCTACAGGCTTCTTTTTCTTTATGTAAACACCGATTTCAAAGATAGTTTTCTGGTTCAGTCGAGACCATAAGATAAAACCATTTTCATCCCAGGTATAAATATCATTCCCTTTGGCTGCGAAACGAGAATAGCCCCCAATCTTTTGAGTTACTTCGTGCACAGGCATCGGCATGGCTAAGTTATGTCCGTTAATTGTGAGCTGTCCATCTTGCAGAGTAATATTATAATCGTTGCTTTTATTCGATTGAGTATTTGTTTCTGTGGCATCAACACAGCCATAAAATAAAAATAGGCATAGGGAAATAGATAAATATAGAAATCTCTGACGCATTATTCTTTAGCTTGAAGATGTTTATCAAAAACCAGGCTCAGAATGTTTTTTTCTCTACTATTAGCGCTTATTGTTTTCTGCCCCGGTTTTCTACAGTACTTAGTGAGGCTATTTGTTATCAGGTAAAATCACAAATTGTGGTAACCATTTTAAAATTAGATCATGATTCTTTTCCATGGCTGTTGTTTGGCCATCAACTTTAATTGAGATAGTTCTACCATGTTTATAGGCAACTTCCATGACAATACCAGTATGTGTTGCAGTTTTCTCAATGTAACCGAAGATTTTTCGATCTTTAGCAAAACCTGCTTCAAGGTATTCATGCTCGGTATCATAATCGGGATTCATCTCTTTTAGGAAAGCAGTAGCATTACTAGCCATACCTTGCTTTTCAGTTTTAATGTTGCTATTACCACTTTCAACACTAAAATCATATCCAGCACTAATCTTATATTTCACTTTGATAGCCCCATCAGGTGTTTTCCATGTGTCGAGACGCTCTGCATTTTGTTTATTTACCCACTTATGTAAGCCTCGATCTGTTCCTGTTGGAATTGATGCTAGAAAATTATGGAATAAATAGTTTTTTTCAAGAGGGGTAATCAATTGCGTACTAACATTGTATGGCTGTGGCTCATCAATGATGCGGATGCTTTTAAGGAATTGTGTCCATTGAGGACCAAAAGACCGATTGTTGTTTTTATTTTTAAATAGGCGTGTTGATGTAAAACTGGCAATTTGATGCTGTGATAATTCAACAAGATAAGTTATCTCATAAAATGATTTTTTTGTACCTTTCTTTAGGTAATCATTCGTTTTCATTTCAAGGCAATAGGCTGGTTTGTCTGCCAATTCAACTTTTGAAACTTTTACATATTCAATTTTCGCACCTTTTTGGGTTTTGATATAGTCTAGCCAAGTATTAGCAAGCGCCTCTGTTTTGTCTAATCTAATCGGTAAAAACGGCCTAACAATAATATAGTTTTTATATTCGAGTTCTTCTGTCTCTTGATCTAAAAAAAGAACCGGTCTAAAAATATATTCTTGCCACTGCACAACGTATTTGAAAGGAGGATCAGGGATTAATATATCATCCATTCCTGTGTAGCTATCAGGAAATTTCAAGGGTTCTGATTGTGACATAGATGGTAAACTCATTGTAAGTATTAATAAGATTATGTATTTTTTCATTATGCGATATTTGTTTTTACCGGTTTAACGGTCATTATAACTTTTAGAATCTTAGATAAAGTTTGACTAATTCCATGTCTATTACCTGGCATCTTGGCATGTGTGATATCATTAATTCCAATAACATCAGCTATTTCAACTGATGGCATATTAGTAGTTACAATTTTACCCGCTGGTTCTGCTTGACCACCTTTGCCTTTAATTAAAGCTTCCTGGCTAGTTAATGGCACAGTGCCATCACCAGCCTTATTCAGAGAGATATTATATTTGCAATTTAAAATATTGTCTGAATCAAGGTTCAACTGCGCATTTGTAATGGTTTTTTTACCAGTTGATCTAACAACGTAAGTATTAACATGGTGCTTCAAACACAATTTTGTATGGAAAGTATTGGCCAGTTTTATATTTTCAATTATATCCGAATAAGTTTCACCTGAATCTAGATTATCTACTAAATTACCCGATTTTTCTGGTTTCAGTCGATAATTGTCTTTCATATAAGGTGAATTATCCTCATAATAATATTTTATATCCGAGGCATTTTTTAAGTCATCAGCTTTGACGTTTGCCACGTAATCATCTACTTCATCACCAAAAATATCAGTAAATGAGACTCGTTTGTACTCTTCTTTTGTATATGGTTTTGGTATGCCATTTTTATCATAACGTTTACAGGAAATAAGCCCAAGCGTATTTGATTTGTAGAGATCATATATATTCTTATTTTTAATATTTCCAGCAATGGCATTGAGCTTGGTGTCTGTAACTTGCAGCCAGTGTTTGTCAGGTGTTTCATCGCAAACATAGTCATTCGTTGGAAGTAACTGTACAGCACCTGCTAAGGGGCCTGCCATACGAGTAAAGTGGTATGAATTGTTTCCCAAAATTTCGTTGAACACATTATCACCAATTGCTGAGATACTAAATGGAAAGCGTTTTTCCGGGCTGGTACCGGTAACAAAGCGTCTGTATAGAACGGGGGCACCAGTCGTTGGTTGGTTGAGATGAATAATCGAATGTATTTTACTACTAGCACCTAAGACTTCACTTGCATAACGCGACATAATACTACCCATACTGTGTGTAACAATAATGACTTTTTGGGCAGGATCGATAAGGTAATCCTGATCTTTTATTCCAAATTCGGGATAGTCCTGCTGAGAAAGTACTTTATCAATACGTTTAACAAATAGTTCTGCAGCGTCATGTAGGGTGTGACGCCAGTCGTAACCAAAGCCATATGTTGGGAACAGGAAGTCCTTATCTTCCAGCATGTAAATATGTTCCATCATGTCGGCGTATTCATTCAGGATTTCATACCACCCCCTGGACTGGCGGCGAGCATACTCTTCCTTGGCTAGGCTATCGATAGTGTTTAGGTCGTTTTCATCTGGATCTTCGTCCTCGAAGGAATCTTCAACGAGCCAAGGATCGATTTTTTTTAATTCAAGTAGACGACGAAAAGGTTTGCCTTGCTTAATCCGGGATAAAGCTGATTTTATAATCTTGTCATGGTGTGTATCTAAAACGGTACCTTCATCATGCATGTGCTCTGTTTTATCATCTAGTTCTTTTTCAGACCAGGATACATCCACTCCTATGACAGACTTGAATAAGCCATTGAGATATGCTTCTTTCATTGAGTCAATGTCATCAGGATCCCATAGCGACTCACCCGTTGATTTCTTGATTCGTGATGCAAATACCCCAGGTACATAGATAACAGGTAAAATTGTTTTTTTTGGACGACCTTTAGTTTTAATCTTTATGGAAGCCGTTGTCCCACCAGAGTAAAGCTTACCAATAGTTGTGCTTTTTGAATAATTCTGTTTTTCTGCTGATGCTGCCATTGTTACACGATCCTGTGTTTTTGCTCGAGTACTTCAAGCGCTAAGATTGGCCCTATTATTACTGCGTCAAACAATACTTTTTGATTCATTGTTTCGGCATAAAGGGTGCGTCCATTTATCATCTTCAGTTTGACAATCGTTCCGTCCGGTGTGGGGGGATCTTTTGGATCTTCCGATTCAATTAGTATCTCAAGAGGGCGGGTTAGCCATAATGCATTTGAAGGAGATTCTGATTCAACACCATCAATCTTGACTTCAAAGTAATACTCAAGTGCCTTACTATTTTCTGATGCTTCATCTTCTTCAAAATCCTGTGCTGCATTCTCCAGTGTTCTTAACCAGGGGACACTATAATGACCAGTACCATCATCAAGTATTACTGATTTTTTATCAACCTGATTGGTTTTGTTATCCATATCCGTTTCATAGATAGTAATAGTTGCTGTTTCTCCACCCGAGAAATTCTTTACAGCAAACATCGCTTGAGACTCTTCGCCTGCTGCAACGATGTTAGTACTCCACGCCAGGTCATATACTTCTTTTGCTGCAGGATCTTTTAAAGGAGTGATGCCAGCGAATTTAAGGGGTGAAGTTGTACTTACCGCCCCCGGCGGATTCGGTCCCGGTACGGAGTAATTTACTTTACCGTTGAGCTTCACACCACCGCTGCCACCAAAGAAGACTTTCTTTCCGTAGAAGCTGACGACGCCACCACCGCTAACTTTAAAACCGCCGCCGGATTGTTCGAAGGTGATGTCTCCGCCACCCTGGCCTTTGACGTCGATTTTGTTCGCGCTTTGGATAAACACATCGTTGCTTTTAATCGTGGCAAACAGGCCACCGCTGCCTTTAACAGTAATACGAGCATTATTCGCAACATCCATGATCATGTGGCGGCCGGTTTGCAGTTCCGTATTTTTTCCGGACTCTGTTTGAATATTTTTATAGGCTGAGTGTTTGTGATCAGTTTTGGCTTGATGATGGATCTCTTTGGTTTGGGTCTCGGTGCGGTGAACGTTTTTTACTTTGACTAATCGGTCATTACCAACTCGTTCGGTCATGGTGTCATCGCTGTGGCGATGAATGGTTTTCTTGGCGAAGGTCACCATGGCGCCATGCTCAGTGGCAAGCCTGACTTTATGCCCCACGGCCTCATGATTTAAATGCAGTATGTTATAACCAGAATAAGTCCGTAACGTGATCGCTTCTTTTTGTTTCGTATCGTCAAAGGTCAGTTCGTTATCACTCATGGTGCGCAATCTATTTTGTGAGGGATTGGCACTGGTCACCGGTGACAGGCGTTCCGGGTTGGGTAAAGTACCCACGACCATGGGCCGATCCGGATCCCCGTTTAAACAACTTATTAATACTTCATCACCGTCATGTAATGGGGCATGCAGGCCGACGTTGCTTTCATTCGGTAAGCCACCATAAGGTGAGACTCGTCTTAAAGGAATACTGGCCTGGGTATGTTTCGAGTCCGATAAATCAAACAAGGCACGTAACTGATATTTGCCCTGTTCATCCAGTCGTGCATAGGGGCCATCACTTTCGATACGTGCGGTCATGGTCATAGGGAGTTCGGGATGTTTTACAGTCGCCGTACGAAACGGGGTTTCCCGTTTAATACAAGTTGATGCGGCGCGGTAAGCTATATCCTCATCGCCTTCAGCGTGGCCAGCAAACTGACTGGCCTCGTGAATGACATGGGTGATCATATAGTCACCGTTATACTGTGCATCGAAATGGGTGGCTTCCATACTACATATATGGCCTGCGGCCATATCCACCACATTGCCCTTGGCGCTGAGATCAAAGGCAAGCACATTGGCATACTCCGCGATGCGCTTGGATTGCTCATCTGACTCATCCAAAGTGCGACTACCCAGCCCAAACAGCGTCTCGCCCGGCGCCGGTGTTTGTTTAATCTGTCCAACGGCTTCGATCGCAGTGTTAGCGAGTAACTGAGTAGAGGGTGTTTCCTCATTAAAATCATGGATACGCGCTTGCGGAATCACCTGGCGTGCATTGGCGGCCAAATTGTGTACACCAACTAATGCATTACCGGCGACATCCTTGTTAGCGCCACTGGGCTCGATAAAGTGAAGTACCTCACGTGCGATGTAAGGGCAGTGTGCATTGTGATCGGTAAAGATAATCACTTCCTGATCGTCTTTTTCAATCGAATAAAAGTAGATGCCATTGTTCGCCGCCAGACGAGAAATAAAATCCCAATCGGATTCGTTGGCTTGCAAAGTATAAGGTTTAACCGGATAGGCGCGACTTAAATCAAAATGAAGTTGGTCTTTTATTAACCCATTACGCTCACAGGTGAGCTTGATCATGTCAGGCACACTATGCCCGAGAATGATTCGAGTATCTTTTTGACGCTTTAAGCGTGCAAGATTAGATTCAAACGTTAATTCAACACGTAAACGTGCATCATCGATCCAACCTTGTTCGTTAATTTTTGTTACAACCCCAATGACTGTGCGTGCAATACCGTCTTGCCCATGAAACTGCAATCGTGTTGTTGCACCAATGTAAGAATTTAAGGTTGCGTACTTATCAACGATAATAGTAAGTACAAACTCAAAGCCATTTGATATCCACTCTTCACCACGCATCGACAATGCAGAGTGTGGTGCGCCATTAATATCAATGGTGATTTTGGCTTTATTTGCCGGGAATTTTGCCAATCCCTGTGCGTTCAGCATGGTGTTTCCTACCCCCTGTCGGTAAATCCTTTTCTCGAACAATTATTTTGATGCATGTTAACCCTTAGGTATCTGGTTAACGTTAAAGAATCAAAATCGGTTTGCTGAAATATTTAAATGCTGATGTTTTTGTTTTGTTAATGGACCTTAGTTTATTTGTAGTTGAAGTGTTAATCAAATTTTGCTTGGAGCTGTAACAATTGTTTTAAAACCCTGACTTGAAATGTAGTCATGGTTAGTGGAATATGATTACACAAGCTAAATGAAACTAAATTAAAAGTGTGAACTCGTTCAGGTTTTACGAAAACGTAACAAAACACATACAAAAGCTTGGCTATGATCGATTGATGGATAGGATCCAGAAATAAGTACTAAATAATTGATCAGACTTATTCCAGATTTATTCTGGGGGGTCAAAACAAAAAACAAACGTCATGGAAGCATGGATATAAAGTTAGACGTTTGTATAACATGGTGTTGGGAATCAAGGACTGCATGGAAACTTCAACTGGTACAGTTGCGAGCTTTGTTGACAAAGCGCAAGGAAGAAATAAAGACGACAAGAAGAGTCGTAAGCTCGCATTTACACGTGCGCTGGTACATGGCATCGCCCGCTTAATCGAAGGGCAGCGCCAATTCGCCGATGAATTCGGCCTCTCCCTGAACCGCGTCTTTCCAAATAGCTATGAATCACTGGAAGGCCAAACCCCAACCCAACACGCAATCTCATTATTTACAGCTGACTGGAATTCAATCACCGAGCTGGAAAATATGTTCAATGATTTGATATTGCATCAAGTGGCGTTGTTTAGTGCCCTGGATGGAATTGCCAACGAGACCTTAAATCACATGGGGGATGAGGGGTTAGGTGATGGTAAATCGAAAGTGAACGATGCGCGCGCATGGCGCTTACACAAGGAAAGGTTACAAGAGTTAATGGATAACGACGCATTACGCTTCGAGAAGCTCATTGCTTCAGGTTTTGTTGATAATTATGCCAGGACACAGGAACAACGCCACTCCTCTAAAAAAGCGAAACAAGAGAAGATAAAGGGTGGGCAAGTCGCATGAAATCGTTCCTGAAATATTGTTTATTACTCTTACCTGTTTTAGCCATGACTGCCTGTAGCGGTCCCATGGTGCATGTAGACATTTCTTCTAATGCCGAACTCAATCCCGACAAGAAAGGTGATCCCTTGCCCGTCGTAGTTCGCGTCTATCAATTGAATGATAAAGGTGCGTTTGAAAGCGCGACCTTTAATCAAATCTGGAAGAACGATGAAGGTATCCTCGGCGGTACCTTGCTTACCCGAAACGAAATAATTTTAAACCCTGCCTCGAAGGACAAGGTCGAACTCGATCGTCACGAGCAGGCAAAATATGTGGGTGTGGTAGCTGTCTTTAGAAATCCTGTCGATCGCAGATGGCGAGCGATGCGTGAACTAAGAGACGACATAATCACTAAAAAACTATCGTTATCGTCGAGTTTTGACGTCAGCCTGACAGGAAATACTTTACTGATATCAGACTAAAACATAAACACGGCATCGCCATCGTGGGGGAGACACGAGAATGAAGTCATTACGTAAAGTGATCTGGGCAGAGGGCATGTTCCTCGGCCAACAGCATTTTCAGCTGTGGGATCAGTACTACGAAAATTATCAGAATCTGCAATCGCGCAGCACTTCGCCTATGTCATGGGGGGTTTTGTCCTATGAGATCGATGAAGAAGCGCTCGAGAATGGACAGTTCCGTCTGAATAGTTGTCAGGTGATTTTTCCTGATGGCCGTCTTATCAATTACGACATAACTGAGGACGCCTCGTTAGCCATTGATTTAAAGGGTGGTTATAGCGAGAAGATGGAAATTTTCATTTGCTTGCCTGCAAACCGAAATGCCAGTGGTATTACCGGTTATCGTGAGAACGGTGCTTTATGTGCCTGGCAAACGGATTACACCCGTGTCTCTGATGAAAATGATCCAAATCGTCAGCGCGAGGTAATGTTAGGTCGGCCAAACTTGATCCTGTTAACAGGTGACGAGTCGCGAGAGAATTTTTCTAACCTGCAAATTGCAGAATTAGTTAACGATGGTGATGATAATTACACGTTACGCGAGGATTTTATTCCAACCTCGGCGCGTTTAAATGCCTCGCCACGTTTAATTGCGTTAATTCAGAGTATAACGGAACTTTTCAGTGCCAAAGTCAGGGTCCTGAATGAACAGCGCAAACAGTTAAGTGCTTCGATAGCCACATTTGGACATACGGACGTGTCCAATTTTTTAGTTTTACAAACTTTAAGTGGTGCTATTCCTGTATTGCGCCATTTCCGTGAAAATCCTCAGTTACATCCCGAGCAGCTTTATCAACTCCTGGCACGTGTGATTGGCCAGTTATGCCCATTTAGCTTTGATATGGATGTACATGGAATTCCAAAGTACCGCCATAACGATCTGACTAAGACATTTGATGGCATAGAGCAACAGTTACGTGGCCTGGTCGATGTGGCGATGCCAGAGAAAATGGCAAGCCTGGAATTGGTTAAGGAAGCAGATTTACTTTGGTCAGTAGACAATATCGACAGCACCCATCTGGATAAGAATGATTTCTATATTGCCGTCTTGTCACCGATGGACGATCCGATGTGGGTTAAGCACTTTGAAAAGATTGCGAAGGTCGGCGCACGTGCTGATATTGAAATGATCGTCGCTTCAGCGATGCCGGGTGTAAAGTTAACGCATATGCAACGCCCACCCAGTAATTTACCCATCAAGAGTGGTTATGAATATTTCAGAATAGAACCGATGGGTGATTTCTGGAAACGTATTCATAGTGAACGCACTATGGGGCTTTATTTACCGAAGGCCTTTAGAAAAGTGAAAATGGAGATAGTTCTCGTCCCCAGAGATTGATCGCTCGCGATTAATGTCAGGATGACCAGAACGATAAGGATATACAGTGAAACGTGTACTAAAAATCAATCCATTACTCGAGTGTTGCGCATCTTTGTTTGCGCATGCTGCACTTTTCAAGAAATCTGATCGGGGAGCGAAAGTAAACTCCAAGTTTCGTCGTGTCATCCTTGCAGGTTTTGACGAAATGGAGCGTAAGGCCTTTGAGAAAAAAATCCCTATGCAAAAGGTTAAGGAGGCCAAGTACGCCTTAGCCAGTTACATAGACGAAGCCGTATTGACCTCGAATTGGCCGGGTCGTATGGACTGGATGAGTAAGACCTTGCAGTTAACCTTCTTTGGCGAGCATGTTGGCGGTGAATCTTTCTTTAAACACTTAAATGCACTACGCCGTGCAGGCGAGCGTTTCGTTGATGTGATGGAGATTTATTACATCTGCCTGCAGCTGGGCTTTGAAGGTATGTATCGCTTACGTGGCCTGGAACAACTGATGGCGTTGCAGGTTGATCTACGCAGTCAAATCGAAGGCTATCGAAAGTATAACGATAATCGTCTGTCACCGAATGGAAAACCAAGGGGTAGCGTGATGGCGACCATGCGTCGAGACATCCCATATTGGGTCATCGGTACGGTAACCGTCGCCTGTGTCTTCTTTACTTTTCTTGGTTACGCCGTGGTGACAGAAGAGATGGCAAAAAATAGAGATGCAGAAATTGCATCCATGTCGAAAAAAATGTTTCCCGTGCATCGCACTACTAGCCATAAAAGGACTGACTACCAATGATGATGGTACTGAATGTCCTAAAGAACATGATATTGAGCAAAGCAGGCGCGATGCTGCTGGGCTTGATCGCGTTTTGTTTGTTGGTTTGGTATGCAGGACCCTACATTGGCATCAAAGATACACAACCTCGCTTGATTATCATTGCCATCGCACTAACGATTTTCTTCCTGTACTTACTTATAAAGTGGCTGGTGACACGACATCGTGCCGCTAAATTCAATAAGGAACTGGAAGAGCAGGGCGCAGATGAAGGCCATAAGGCCGATATTGCTGCATTACGTGGCAAAATGCAGGATGCCATTTCTTCTTTAAAAACCTCTGACCTTGGTATCAAGCACCGTGGCAAAGCGGCATTGTATGCACTGCCATGGTACATGGTGATCGGACCATCGGCCGCCGGCAAGAGCACGTTATTACGTAACTCTGGTTTGCATTTCCCTTATCAACACGCCGATGACGTAGATATCAAAGGTGTAGGTGGAACACGCAATTGTGACTGGTGGTTCTCTGATGAGGCCGTCATTCTCGATACAGCAGGTCGTTACACCACTGAAGATACAGACAAAGCCGAGTGGCTGGAATTTTTAGCATTGCTGAAGAAACACCGCCGCAAAATGCCCATTAACGGCATTGTTGTTGCGATTAGTATATCTGACCTGCTGACAGCAGATGATGCAGGCATGGATTGGCACGTTAAAGTTGTGCGTGATCGGATTAATGAGCTAATCACCAATCTGGGTTTTGTTTTCCCCTTATATATAGTCTTTACCAAATGTGATCTGTTGAGCGGCTTCCAGTCATTCTTTGGTGATTTGAACGAAGCGTCTCGAAATCAGGTGTGGGGTTCATATCTTGATATTAAGCCTGGTGAAAATCCTGGTGATGTCGTCGATAGAAAGTTTGGTGAGCTTTACATGCGTCTGTGTGAGTGGCGGATACGCAAAATTCACATGCAACGCAAACTACAGATTAAGTCACAAATTTATGATTTCCCTTCGCAGTACCAGGCGGCAGCGATGCGCTTGATGGAGTTTATTGATTTACTGTT
>Ga0316205_10001473_pt1 | contig 29329 bp, 44 predicted proteins | sample 3monthpyrite_MG_FD_204941 | JGI IMG/M metagenome (GOLD analysis project Ga0316205, IMG submission 204941) | Microbial mat bacterial communities from mineral coupon in-situ incubated in ocean water Damariscotta River, Maine, United States -... | ecosystem: Environmental > Aquatic > Marine >...
GGTCTCGGCCTTCCGAGGTCCATTTATTCTTAATCTTCAAGATCTTGGATGCATTTGGAGGCGGGGGAAAGAAATGGCGCACCCATCAGGATTCGAACCTGAGACCTCTGCCTTCGGAGGGCAGCGTTTAAGGGTTTGTTCCCCTTGCTGTCCGCATTCGTTCACGATTCCGGCGCGTTTCAAGGAAGGCTGATCCCCCCAATCCGAACCGAAACCGAACCAAACTCACGCTAGAACCACTTAAGCCAAACCTGACCGGAGCGCAGCTTGCCACATTCGGCCACAACGTATGCGAGAAAAAACGACAAAAAACCAGCCAGCCGAAGCTGACGGGCGAGGTTGGTCATCAGGGCAGATGAGGTAAGCGGCGCAGAACGCATAGTCTACACGGACCTTTTCTTCAAATAGCCGGGAACCGCCCGGCGCGGATCATACGCCTTGCCCCGCAACGCAGGTCGCGCCTATCTCGAAAAACTCTTTATCGTCGTCCGGCAGAATCCTGGAAACTGTTCGCTCCAACCTGCGGCGCTGCTGATTGCATATCGCCAGCGGCATGTTGCGGGTCATGATATTCCGCTCTTCACATTCTGGCCCGAACATCGTCATGGAGCAGATAGTCAGCAGGATCTGGAATGTCTCAACCATGCCCATGTCTCCTGTGGTATCTGAAAGACCGTTCGCAGTGATGCCTGCCAAAGATGCGGACCCATGCCGCCCAAAAACCAGACTCACCTCGATGCTGCCACGCTCTGGCGCAAAGGCTTTGCGATGGGCCGGGGAAAAGCGCGTCGTGAAGGAAGCGGGATATGTCAGAAACAAATGCCCGCATGGGTTCACTCCCGCAACCGCAACAGTTTGCGCAGGCCCCGGGCCATCTCGCCGGGCGAAGGAAGCAACCAGCCCACCACAAGCAATATGACGATCCACGGTGGGGTATCATTGCGAACCTGAACATCAACCCGCTCGACCCGCTCTGTGCGCACCGCTGTGCCGCCTGTAGACTGCTCCACAGGCCCTGTTTGCTCTGCGCTTACCCTCTGGTCCGTTATTGCCGTTTGGCCCACTGTCTGAGCGTTTGTGCGGCCCGCTTGCACGTTTGCCGCCACGTTCGGCCCACCGCCGGTCAGGAGGCTTAGAGGATTAGCTCCGCACCCCGCCAGAAATAGGCATAGGATTAGGCTACGCGCAGGCATAGCCTCACCTCGTCGGCGCGGCGGTTTACGAGACCACGTATGACGCGGCCCCCTGCCCGGTTCCACCACCCTATGGCGTTGCATCCGCCCACTACATCGCCAGTATTCAAGCGGCGCGTAGCCGTTGATCGGCCCGCCCCCGCGATCCCGACATTGTAGGCCAGTGATGTGTATGCAGCGTCGCGCCATGGCGTCAGTCGGTAGGCTCTGGTCTCTTCCGAGAAATAGCCATGCAGCCCATCGCGGTATCGGCGCAGGTTTTGCCCAAGCTGCACCCGGCAATCCTCAATCGTGCGCAATTCGTTTGGGATCACGTTGTTGGTGTCGCCGTAGCATACCGTCCATATATCCGGCTCTGCTATGGTATCGAGATAGGCCCGCGCGCAGATACCTTCCGCGCTCTGGTCGCAGGCGACGGTTGGGCCAGTGCCCTCCCATCGCGATACCAGTGGCACCAGAACCTCAACAGTCTGGCCCCATGTCGGCGCATCCGTTGCGGGCGTGGCCTGCGGCGCAACGGACATCGCGCCCGCAGCAAGAATAGCAAATGCAAGGAACCACCTCATGCGTCACCTATGCCCTGATCGACCAGACGGCCCATCGCGCCATAGACCAGCAACACAAGGCCGACAGTGCCGGTCAAATACGGACTGACGATGTCGAACCCGGCCACCCGAAACCAAATTTCAGGTAACGTCAAAACAGCAAGCCCCAACCACGTGGCGCGCATAGAATGCGATTTCAGCGCAATGGATTTCCAGTTCTTTACCAGTCGCATCACGAAACACCCCTCTTGGCCAAATCAATTCTAAGATTGTTTATTTCCGTGCTTGTCTTTCCGGTCGCCTCAACAACATCGTGGATGCCGGAGACGGCCCGCTGAAAATACTGATTGTTGTTCTCGAACTGCTTGGTCTGCCCGTCGATGGCCGAAACCATCCGCGACATTTCAGCGGTGTTCTTATTGATCGACTCAATCAGGCGGCTTGTCTCAGTGGTGCCGCCGCGCAGGGTCGCAATGATCTCGCCCCGCATCATGAAAATAATGAGCGCCACGACTAGACCGGTAAGGCCATATCCGGCGAACTCGTTAATGAGTTGTTCCATAGTGCCCCCGCCACGCAAGAATGCAATCGCGCGCCGTTGTTCTCAGCGCCAGAAAGAAGCCGAAAAACACCCACAGATAGGTGTAGCTCGCGGTGCTCCCAGCACCGGCCCAGGCCAGATCCAAGAACGCCATGGACAGTGCAATGAGTGCCGCCGCCCGAATGAAAGGGGACCATCGAAAAGACCCATTCAGCCTAATCCCGAACGCGTGGACGGCTGACGCACCAAGGCAGAACAGCGCGAATTGCAAAGCCTCAAAGTGTGTCATTCCAGCCCATTCAAGAGCGTTGACCCCGCCCCAATGACTCCCTGCAACAAACCCGCTGAACCCGATAACATATAACGCCATGATGATTTCGGCTGTTTTGCGAAGAGGCATCATTTCTCGCTCCACTCAAATAACGCGGCCCGCTCGTCATCGGTGAACCCGCTTTGTTTGTCTGTCATCGCCTGCCCCTGCCTTCTACCAATTACGATTTCACCGCCACGTCAGCCCAAGCGACGCGGATGGTGGCCTCACTCAGATCAACGTCAGGAGCGACTCTGGCAACGATGCCCGCCACCTGAGCCACAAACTCCAGTGTCACCGCGAGCCGAAAGGTTTGTTGCTCACGCTGACTGCGCAGAATCGCGTAAAGAGGGCGGTCATTAGCTTTTGCGTATGTCTGCACTGAGTCCCAAACATCATCCAGCCCGGTAATCGCCAGCAGGTAAGCGAACTCTGGGCGGGACAGATCGCGATCAGGGGCGGGGGATGCGCTTGGAAACGACGGCGCATCCTCGTTGGTCGATTCAATCTCGCCGGTGACGGTATTTATGCGTGTTATTGTCATTGTGATTCACCCGTATTCAATGAAAAATGATCCGGCGTCGAACGTGTCCGAGCCTGAGCGAGTCAGCCGCAGCGTATCCATCTCGCCTGACAGGGTTACAATCCCACCCCCGGTAACCGTATCATTGATCGATGTGAGATACGTGCTCGCCCCGCCTAGATGCCCAATCCATGTGTCAGTCGCTGGGACACGCCTAAACTCATAGATGCTGGCCATATCAGCCAAGGTTGAGTTGGCACATTTCATGTTAAAGCCAGCAGTTGAATCATACATGTTACCAGCGATTCTGGCCTCTGCCGCGTATCCTGAAGTCTTTAGCGCCCCGCCGGTGCCGAGTTGGATAAGAAGTTCGTCTGTCCCTATCGTTCTCGCCTTATTAATGATTGCGCGAATGTAATTCAGTCCGGCAGGTAACGACGTGAAGTCAAAGGCGGTGCCGCTAGTGGTGGCGACAACGGCGCTCTGGGTGGCTCCCCCGCCAGCATCCGCCCACGTGGGGACTCCACCAACCATAGTCAACACTTGATCGGCAGTCCCGACCGGAAGGCGCTCAAGGGTGCCATCCGCTTTGCGCCGATACATATCCCCTGCCGCGTCAGCACCGACGTTGATCTTTGGCGATGTTAGCGTTGGCGATGTTAGCGTTTTGTTGGTTAAGGTTTGTGCGCCGGTCAGCGTGGCAACACTTGACGAGGGAACGCTGGAACCAACTGCGTCACCGTCCGCGTTCCATTCGACCAAATTACCGTCTGTCCCAGCCGTCCCTGTTACTGCGGCTGCATCAGCACCCGTTACGGATTTTGTTGCCGCTGGACCAAGGCCTAAGCCTGTCCGTGCGGCGCTGGCGGTCGTCGCCCCGGTTCCGCCAGCAACAACGGGTCTTGGGACATTCAGATCAGCCGCAATATCTGCAAAGGGGGTATTTATGTCCGTCGCATCGGACGTGTCGCCATTTGAAGCCACCGAACCAGCGGGCAGGCTGTAAACGCCTGATACATTTCTTGCCATGTGAGGCTCCTGTTCAATAAGAAAAGCCGCCATCGCGCTTATGAACGTGACGGGCTATTGCCGGGCCATGGACCCATTTACGATTCTGATTTGCACGACCCTTGAGGCTATCGAGATGGCTGGTGCGACTAACCTCTTGCCATTGCGCAGCATTTGCTTCCTCACGAGCTGGTCGTTACGGGTTGAAAATCGCGTGGCGCACGCTTAACTTTGACTAATGACTCCGCTTGAACTTTTCTCTGTGATATTCACAGCTGTGTTCTTTGCCATCTTCATGGCATTGATTTTTGTTTATGGCATAATTCTTGCAACAAATGACGAATTTAGAGAACGCCATATGGGACAGCCTGGGCGCATATGGCCGCTTGCTATGGCAGCGTTTCCATTGCTTTTAGCTGCTGCAACATATGCCTACCTCTAATTTTGGCCCACCGCCGCCACGCGGCGAGAAAGCGCCTCAGCAATGTTCCTGGTTGCTGGCGACGCAACCGGTAGCTGTGACAAGCCCCCATTCGCGATGACCGCCCGCGCGGTTTCTGCATTGCGCCGTGCGAGCGATTCCGCGACACGGCGCATTCCATAAGACGCCGCCGTGCCGACCGCCGCACCGGGCACGCCCCCCACCGCAGCACCCGCGCCGATAGACCCAAGATTTCCGACACCACTTGCAGCAAGATAAACAAGCTGTTCTGGTATTGACCCTTGCGCAACGCGTCTAAGAACGCTGCGCTCTGCATCTGAAAAGCCGCGCGAAAGCTGTGGGCTGCGTAAAATTCGTGCGAACTGGTTTCGCAGGCCGCTTGCGCCGCCGGAAAGATAATTCCCAGAATTGCCAATCGCGTCGTCAACCAATTGGCTGCGGGACATGCGCGCCCAAATATCCCGCGCTCTGGGCAAGACATCTTGCAAAGTTTGAAGGTCCGCCGTGCTATTCGATGCGATGTCAGATGGAGACAGGTTATCTACCATGTCATCAAGCCGACCAATAATAGAGCTTGTCGCCCGCGTATCGGCGCGGTTCGCGGGGTTTGCCCCCGCCGCATTTCCGACATAGCGGCGTAACATATCCATTTCCTGAAACGGAACCGAGGCGCGATTACTAAGTCCGTCCGAAATATCTTCTGCTGCCGACATAACTGCCCGCGAACCGGGCATGACAGATTCAGCCCCGCGAAAGCCCGCCCCCTCGTTGCGCAGAGCATCAACAATGTCGTCAAGATTGCGACCGACCGCATCAGATCTAATAGCTATACCCGCATCATCAATTTGCTGATAAGCCGCATTTCCTATTGCGCGCAGATCTTCGCTGGATGGCGCACCGTATGCCGCCCTGCGAACAGACCTTGACTGCGCCAATCGGTCTAAACCGCGCTGAATACCAGCACCGGCTATCGGCATAGCGCCGCCCACAAGCCCACCAAGCGGCATCGCTTCAAGCCCATTTTGGACTCGTGGCCCAAACCCATTCTCGCCCTCGTTGAAGCCGTAAAGTCCAGCCATTGAAGCGCCAGCCCCAGAGCTTGCCACCATTCTAGCTGGAAGGCTTGCGGATTGAAGCGCCCGCGCGCCAGCCCCGACCGGCAAAACCGCACCCGCCAATGCGCCCGTGATTTCAGCAGTAAGCGCTCGACCGGGGTTCTCTTCCTGATATTGCCCCTGTTCAACTCTAATTTGGTCAAGTGCCGTTCTGTATCTGTCGCCGATCGGTTGGGAGTAGTCGAACCAGTTCGCGCCACCACTGCCGTCTGGCTGAACCCCTATCAGCGCAGAAAGCCCCGCAAGGTATTCATCACCAGCGCCGAATAAAAACCCATCCGTCGCTGCCGCCGACATGCCGCCAATGTTGCCTATCTCTGAATCTACGGATTGGGGAGTCTCGGTTTGTAGCGACGGAGCAGATGTGTCACCCGTTCCCCCACCCTCTTGCGCGACAATGAACGATTGCGCGGTTTCAATATCTGGAAACTCGATGTTTTGCCCGTTATATTCTACCACAACCGTCATTGGATCGGCTCCAATTGACCCGTTTCTGGATTGAAGCGCATTGTTGCTTGCCCTCGCGCTTGGCGCGGAACTACCGGTTGCCCAAACTCAGGAACCAGCGCGCTGCCAGGTCCAGACGCAGCCATAAGAGCCATCATGAGAGCCTGCCGCTGCCTTTGTAAAAAGTCGCGTGTTTCGGCGTCATCATTTGGAAGCGGGAAGTAATTTTGCCTTTGCCGAGGCATTTCTTGATCGTTGATTGTTGCGCCAGTTGCAGCCCTTAAGGCTGGTTCATTAAAGTTTTCGCGCGCAAGCATATAGCGCCGATATTCTGGGTCCATGAAAACAGATTCAAGGTCTTGCCCCGGCAGATACTCAAGGATTCGCTGCATCCATGTATTCGACCCCTCAAGATCCCGGATTGTCGCCTCGGCATCCATCATGCGCAGAAGATAGCCGAAATTTCGCGATTCCGTTGCGTTCAGGTCGAGGCCCCGCAGGGCGTTAGATTCGATTCCGACGTTCACGCCCAATTCTACCAATTCATCCGTTGTAGGCGGTGGATCTTCAGCATAAGTTTGCCCCGTCATCGCCGTATCGCCAGCCCCCCTAGACAGCTGCATCTGCGCTGGGATTATTCTTTCGGGACCACCCAGGGCACCTTGATCCTGGTTCGGATCATACGGCAGGAACCCCTCCGGCTGCATCGCTTCATCCGGTGAAAGACCGCCCTGAGCGCCCTGCATAAAGCGTTGCTGCCCTTGCGGGGTCATGGCTCTGAACTGCGCTGCTGCATCAGGCGGCAATTGCATACCCTGCCCTTGCGGTGCTGATACTGCAATGTCGGTTTGCGGCAAGTCTGCCTGCATCGGCATTCGCGGTTGTATGCCAAATGACGGTGCCGTCTCTGGCGTCATTTGACCTTGCGCCGAAGCGCTTGCTGGCATCGCGGGGCTTCCAATCTGCGGTCTGATCGTCTGACCATCATAGCCCATAATCGCGCCCGGTGCCTGCGCAGGCGTCACAGGCGGCATCGGCATCTGTGGTGCGCGTGGATCTTGCGGCATAGAAAGCATATCAGCCCCCGGCCCGCCCGCAATTTCAGCCTGACCGCCGCCGCTCATCATTGCGCCTGCCGGGGCTTGGCCGCCGCCCTGCTTGCCCCCCATAAGCGCCTGCATGATTTCCGGCGAAACCCCGCCGCCAATAGCCGCTTCCGGCGTTGGCGCGCCCCCAATCATATCGGGCTGCTCACCCATCTGTTGCGTTGCCTTCGCAAAATCAGCCTCGCCACGCTGAACGCGCCCATCCATCATGCGATACAACAGCGCGTTGCCTATTGCACCGATGCCCTCACCCGCATTTCTGGGGGTTCTGGTTGCCTGCTGCATCAGTGCCCGCGCCAACTGTTGCTGACGCTGAAGTTGCTCTTGTGTGACGCCGCTGCTGCCGCCAAAACTGAAACTCAGGCCCATGCTGAAACCTCCGGCAATTGGGCGTAATCAACATGCAACACGCCATTAATATCGTGGACAGCTTCCGGTTTGACCTTCCGCACTTCCTGCGCCATGTATCCAACGCGCGGCACGTCATCCCAAAGATATTTGAAGCTGTATACCGGCAAACCATCCTGCGCTCCGAGGCGTTCAATATCGCGTTTTATACGCCGGTCAGACGCCATAATCGCGGAACTGCCAAAGCCAAACAATCCGCCCAATAACGAATTGCCCTGCTCTTGGTTTTGCTGCCACTGCGCAAGCTGCTGGTTGTAGTTCTGGTTTATCAGGCCCGCATTATCGGTGTATGGCATCGCACTAGGTTGCGACATCCGCACATTCGGGTTCTGAACCTGCGTCCCGCTCAACATCCCGATAATCTCATTGATGGGCTGGTTGCGCTGCGCGGTAAGTTCGCTCATCGCCTGCCCGCGCCCCTGTAGCATGAGCTGCGTGTAGGCATCATTTTCAGTTTGCCCTAACAGGTCCATTTCGCGGTTGTATGCCTCCGATCCGGGCGCGATGCCTTGGTTCGCCATGCGCGCTGCCGCCGCGCCGCGCATTTGCTCAAATCGCGGGTCAATGCGCTGCCGACCCATATCATAAAGCTGGTCTGAAAGCGCGGCTGGATCTATCGGCCCTTGCGATAGGTAGTCCCGCAAGAAGCCGGAACGCTCCTGCGCGGTGTCCGCAAGGTTCTGTTGCGTCCCCGTGTTCGTGTCCAGCAACTGTTGCTGTTCTTCCGATAGCGCGGTGCTCGCCTCATATGTTGGAACGGTGTATGTCTCACCAGTGTATGGATCTGTCCATGTATAGTCGCCATTTTGCTCATAAGATAACGACCCATAAGGGGTGTTCTGATCCACCATGCCCATGATGTTGTTCGCCAATGTCGTGCTGACATTTGTTCCCGTCTGCGCCGCTGACGTTGCGCGAGGATCTGGCGGCGCTGGTGCTTTAGGTTTACCCATAGCTTTGCCCTTTGTGGAACCGGTTTTTACGCCAGTCGTCGTCTGTTAGGGTCATGACGGCTTCCGCCTCATTTTGCCCCCTGAGACGCGGAATAAGGTGCTTTCGGTAGCCATAGGCCTCCGCTATTCGCAGCATCCGCTTGTTTCGTTCAGATACGCGCTGAACCGCCAATTGGCAGCCAGCCGTATCGAAAATGTATTCGTGCATCGCAAAAAGAATAGGCCGATTCAACCAATTCTGGCCCGCCGCAGACATTTCCATAACACGAGATTCGGGGCTAAAATTGTGGAACAACACTCCACCTACAATGCGGTCGCCCCGGTGAACGCTCATGGCGACGCATGGGTCAAATCCACGCCCGCATCCATCTATTTTTCGCGCGACCCACTGTGCAATTGGTCGTGCGCCTTCAGGCCTATAGAACCTAAAGGACAGTGCCGGCTTCATACCGAACCTTGAAACCTAGGATTTCTATGTCAGCCGCCGCACTGTTATTGCTTGTGACGAGCGCTGCAAGCGACAATGCGAAGCCCTTGCCGCTAACCTTTTTCCATTGCGCCCATGTGCTCTTCTCGCTTTCGCCGCCCCAAACGAATGTGCCCCAAACGCCAAAGCCCCATGTTGACCCGGTGAAAACGTCCGTAGTTATTGGCGGCGTGATTTCAGGCACCCGATAATCAGTCAGGCCCTTTACCTTGACAGTCGGCTTGCGCGCGCTGCGCGTGATGACTTGCGCGCGCGTCAGAAACTTGTTTTGCACGCCGCCTGCCGAGAACTTCGGAACACACAACGCGGTGTAACTCACCCCAGCGTCTTCGCCGCCGCTCTCGGCCAAGTATACGACGCCATCGCCGGACCCGAAATAAAGAAGATCACCGGAAACCACAGCACACCGCACGTCCCACCCGGTATATCGGCACCAAGCGCCCGTGCGGCTATTCGCAACATATGCGACATTCGTTCCCCCGTCCGTTGTTGGCACACCAACAAAAAGCATCGTACGACTCTGCCATAGTGTTGCAGTAACGGGGTAGCCCGCCGAAGTCTGCGCGACTGCGTTCTGCCAAGCGTCCTCTATTGGATACGTGATTGCCCCGCCTTGAAGCGCTGCGCGGTCTTTCCCAATAGCCTCGCTAACGGAAATTATGCCGTCCTTGGTCAGTATCGCTAGATCACCGCCCGCCTTGAAAAAAGCATGTTTATCGCTCGGCGCGCCAATATCATAGACACCTGAAAGCGCCCATGTGCTGCTATTGCTAGGGTCCACCCCCTGATAAACCGCGACTTCCCCATTCGTGGTAACAAATATGCAAACATCGTCTATGCCGCTGCCGCTATCGATAGACCACGTGGCCCCGAATAGAATATAGCCGCCGCGCCGAAATACCGACCCCAAGTTGATTTCCGCCGCCGCGCCGCCGATACTTTGAACCGGCAGATACCAGACGGACATGCTATCTTTTTCAACGAAGAACAACCGTTCCTTGAAAATCCATGTTTGCGATAGGGCCGCCGTTGCAATGCCGGTGATTGAAACACTTGAGGCGACACTTGTTCCCGCCGGGATATTGCTTGTTGCCGCGCCCGTGCTGGCGTCAGTTAGCGCCTCGTTGTCTTGGAAGATGCCTGTGATTGCCCCTACCTTTAACGCGCCCGTTACGGCGCTGGTCTTGGTAATCCCAAGAATTGTAGCCGTCGCCCCGCTTGTGCCGCCAGTCACGGTCCCGCCTACCAAAAACGCGCCTGTCTGGGCATCGAATGTCAACTCGTTTATCGTTTCTGCCGTGATCGGATTATATGCCGCACCGTCATAGTAAAAGGCGTGATCCAGTCCGTTTGCGCCAATCATGAAGTTGCCGCCGCTGGTGCTGATTTGCGTTACCGACCAATCGCCAGAGCCTAGCCCTTCGTATTCAGCCCATGAATTATCGCCATCGCCGTTTACCCGGTCGGCATCGAAAATAGCCGCATCAGTTGACGCAAGCAAATCATCAGCACCGCTGCTGTAGGCCATAAGCCGCTTTACAGACCCACCGAGATCGGCGAAAGACTTTTTTCCCCGACGCAATCTCACACCTTGCGACATAGGGAAAAAGTTGTCGAGCACTTCCGCCGCATCCTTTGGGGCCGTCGCCAAGTTGCCCGACTGGACCCACCCGCGCGCTGGTGCTGGCCATTCTTCAGTTTGCATCATGGCTCAACTCATCGGAATGAAGTCAGGAACATCCCACGGCGTAACGCGGGACTCGGGTTCTCCGAAATTGACCGACCGCCTTACGCGCCGGTCATTGGACAGGCGGTTCAGTTCGGCCTCATAGGCCAGCCTGGCACTAGACGGGTCAAGCCCGTTGCGTTCGCGAAACCGCAAAACCGTTCCGAGTTCGACGGCACGGCGCGGCAGCAAAAGAACATCCGCGCTATCGGTAAACGCGCTTCCCGCCGTCCCGTTCGCGGCCATCCAGTTGGTTGTGATGTAGCTGGCCGTTATGGATATTCCGGTGCCGGGGTTTTGGAAAAACGAGATAGTCCAGTTTCCATCGTATCCCTCAAGCCGGTAATATCGTTCAACGCCCGCCGTGCCGATGGCCCCGATGTGAGACCATGTTCCGTCATCCGTGACGGGAATGCAGGCGCGGCGGTTCGTCGTTTCATAAACGGCAAGCGGGTCGCGCTGGAGTCGCTTGAAGTTGGAATTGAGGCTGTAATCCTCCGTTCCGTCACCCGTGATAACCTGTTGCGCCCCGATGGGCGACGGCAAGTCGATCCGCTCAAGGATGTCGTCAACCGCTTCCAGCAAAATGTCATCGCGCAGCGCAACGTGATCCTCATCCGTCGTGGACAGCCAGGATGATGGCTCATCAATGGAACACTGTCGCGCAGCGCGTGCCAGAACGTCGGTTATCAGGGTCATTATGCGGCCTCATTTTTCCTTGGCCGACCCGGCGAACGCTTCTTTTCGGCCAGCATTGCCTCCATCGCTGCCATCCGTTCATGCAACTTGGCATTTTCCTCTGCAAGATCTGTCTGGCCCTTGGATTTCAAAAACGCGCGGGCCATTTTCGGCAATTCGCGACGCCCCGGAAACGGGATTGTTTCAATGGTGCTGTCAGACATTTCCGCAACCGCTTCGACGGTTACAATGCCAACGGATTTCAGAAATTTCGCCTGATCCACGCTAATGCCTGCCCAAGCGCCAAGTGCGGTGCCGTCTTCGGGCACTTCTTCGCCTTTTTTCCATGCCTCATAGGCCGGGCCGATGACATCCCACCGGCTGCGCATGATTTCGCCCATCTGGCCTTCCATTTTATCGGATGGCTCAAGTGTGCTGACGGGATACCACGTGCGGCTGCGCTCAAACGCTTCTCCGGTTGGGGCTACAAGCACCCAATCAACGGATTTGCTGCCTTTGTATTCTGTTTTGAAATCGATGACTACGAACATGCGGGGTTCGCCTTTTTATCAGGGGAATGGGGAGCGGGGGCCATGACAGCCCCCGCAATTGCTTTAGAACGGGAACATGCAGACGATTTCCTTGTCCGAAATGTCACCGGCCCACGCGCAAACGTGCTGTGGAGCGGATGCAGTAGTGTCTACCGCAAGATCAAGGCTACCGTCTGTAGACCCGGTGGGGGTCAACGGGTCGCCATCCGTGCCAGCGGTCAACGCAATAGTCAGAGTTGCAGCGCCACGGATCTGAATCCAGCAATATTCTGCGTCAGCAGGGGAGGCCACCAATACGCCAGCGCCAAATTCCAAGCTGTCGGACAGGTCAGAAGTGACGATGTTGTTTTTGTAGCCGTCGAGCAGATAGTAGTAAGCTACTTCGCCCGCCACACCAGCGACCGCAGCGGTTGCGGCCTCATACTGCACAAACTTGTAGATTTTGTTGCCCGACCCATAAAATACATCGCCCAATGCGGGCGTTTTGCCCTCATCAAGCGAAATCCACGTTTGGTCGATGTCGGCTCCTAGGAGAATACCCATATCATTTCCTCCTTATGCCGCGTCAAACAGAACGCCTTGCAGCGAACGGTTTGTGCAAGCAAGGTTGCCCATCCAGTATACGGGGATAACCACCGCGTCCTGGTTGGTCGGCTTCTTCTCAGCGTCCGCAGTCCACTTCGCAGCCTTGTGCTGTTTCAGGTAGAGATAATCGGTGTTGAGGAAGAACGCCTTTTCGGCGGTAGTGGCGAAATTCGAGTTGTCATCAAAGACGATATCAGCGCCCTTGTATTTGACAGTCTCGAAACCGGCATCGGCCAGACGCGATGACGCATAGCGCTGCCGTTCCTGCAAGCCCACTTCAAACAGACTGAAGAAGTCATGAGACATGACAATCAGATCCGGCTTGTCGGTGCCGCGAACCAGGGACAACCAGAGGCTGTTCATGTCCGCGCGCATCGAAAGCGAATTTGCCTCACTAGGCGATGCCGCAAGGTTCGTTCCCGTCATCTCTTTGAATTTGTTCTGCCAAAAAGAATAGGTGGACGAGTCGATGCCACCAACGGTTCCAGTTCCCGCAGTCTGGATAATATTGGCCAGACCATTGATCTGATTGGAGGCGGTGCCATCCGAATACAGATCAATGGAGAATTGGTTTGCCGCCGTGTTTTTCGCGTTTTTCTTGCGGGCCTCAACCAAGTCAATCATTTGCTCCTTGCCGGAGTTCATATTGAGTTCACGGCCAGAGGCCGTGATGTGGATTGCCACCTGCTGAAACGGATATTTGGCCGAGGTGATAACGTCAGACGCTCCCACGTTCAACTGGTCATAACCCGAATAACGCTGGTACGTTGAGTTTTCGGCGTATTCAAGGGTCTCTTGAATCTCATAACCGCCGGAAACGGATTTGATATGTCCCTTCGTTTTCAAGATGTTAAGAAGGGCGTTGTGGTCGCTCACGTTGTCAGATACTTCACCACCCCACGAGCGCAGGTTAGTTGATACCATTTCCGTGAACGTCGAACTAGGCGTAGCCATTGCTTAGGCTCCTAATCTGTGTTCAGTCTATCCCAGACAGCGGCCATGGCATCCCGTTGAGATAGCCCCCTGGCGTTGCCTGTCGGTTCAGACCTCACATTTACGGATTTAGCTTTCACCGCCGCCTTGACACGCCGGGGGGCTTCCGGGGCGGGTTCATCACCGGCCACATCAACTGCCCTTGCATCTGGAACAAAGGTTGAAACTGCTAGATTGTAGGACTCCTGCAAGACCTGGTCGGGTGCTGCATTCGGCCCGAGTTTTGCCTGCACCGCTGGGATGACCAGCGGCAGGTATTGCTCAACATCCGCCCATTTCGGGCTTTCTGCCGAGAATTGCTTAATTTCCTTTTCGAGCGCGGCTTCCGCATTCCACGCCTGATAGTTTTGGCGCTGTGCCTGCGGGTCGTTCGCTCTTTGAACTTGCCTCTTTAGGTCGGCGTTTTCGCGCTCCATGGCCGCTACCCGCTGGTCTATCTGCGCGGGTTGCGGCTGGTCCTGCGCCGCATCACCGACAAGCGCGCGCGGGTCTATGCCATGCTGCCGCATAACACCCCTCAGCGCCGCTACAGGGTCGGCCTGGAATGCCTGGTTCGCTTTCGCCAGATTAAACACGTCATCGGCGATTTGTGCGGGCGTCATCCCCTTCAGGCCGGGAATTTCTTCCGCCGCCTTAAAAACCGCGTCCCGAATTGGGCCGATGCCCTGCAAATCCCGCGCTGTCTGCGAATGTTTGGCCGACAAGTCGCGGTGGGATGTTAAAACCGCATTTTGTGCATGTTCCGGCAATTCGCCCCAAATCGCCTTGATCGAGCCGGGCAGATCGGTAGGGATTTCAGCAACCAATTCAGGTTCCGGCGCTGGCTCAACAATATCGGTTGCGGCCTCAATTGGATCCTCCGACTGTGGTTTCTCGTTGGCCTTGTCGAATGCTGCGCCGAGCGCGTCCCGTTCGGTCATTTCTTCGATTTGGTGCTCATCCACGACTTCTTCAGTCGCGGGAGCTACTGCTGCCGCGTTGGGGTCCATCTTCGTTCCTTTGATTGCTAACCGAGGCTTTGGAGTCCGTGCTTGTTGATGAAGCGTTCGTTCTTCAACTTTCTGGGGGCGCGAAGTTCCGCCGCCGGAATTACGTCATGCTTTGCCATGTGCGCCTTTTCCGTTGCGCGGTCGCCAATCGGCTCACCGCTTATGGGGCTGGCGTATTCATCGAAACCAAAAACCATCGGGGCGCGGGGTGTCCATTCGCCCGATACCATTGGCTCGCGGGTGATCTTGTCCACCATGCAATCAAGATCTTTGTTGTAAACGAATTTCGCCATTTCACGCCATCATATTTATAAGAAAACTCGCAATGGACTGGAAACTGTTTCCTGGGAAGGAAATTACTGCCCCACCATTTCAACGCCGACGGACATGCCGTCCCTGATAACCCGTTCTGGTGCCTGCAATGCCCGCACAATCATTTCATCGCGCGCGCCCATCCGCTCCACAATCTGCGCCAGCGCTTCGTTTTGCATCGCGTTCGCTTGCTGCAATTGGCCGATGATCGGTGCCATCATGTTTTCAACACCGCCCGACGCTGCCAAAGCAGCCATCTCCGGGGGCATGACGCCCTGCATCTCCGACGCTGCCTTCACGCGCTCAAGTTGCAGCCTCTGACCTTCAAGGCGCAATTTTTCGGCTTCCAGCTTGCCGTTTTGCAGCAATTCCTGCTGGCGCAGCTGCATGTCGGCCTGCTTGATCTTGGCTTCCATTTGCGCCGCCTGGTCGCCGGGTTCCGCCTGCGGCTGCTGTGCCTTCTGTCGCGCCATTTCAACCAATTCGCCAATTGAATCCTCTGCCGATTTCCCAAGGCTGAATTGTTGCGCAAATGAGCCGTATATTTCCGCAATAACGCCCGCAGACTCCGGGGCTTCTGCGGCCAACGGGGCCATGACACTGAAAAACTGCGCCGTGCCTTCCAGAAACCGCGCCATCTCCCCACGTCGCTTGCTTGTGTCGGCGCGTACCGTGCTGTCAGACTCAACGTCAATACGATAGTGATCCAGACCGCTCGCAAGTGCCTGCATTAGTTCCGGCGTTGACTGCACACCAGATTGCAGCAACAGGCTCTGCGGCGAAAAGTGACGTGACATAATGTCAGCGGAAATAACGAACAAATCACGCACTTGCCGCTCAACCAGGCGCTGCGATTTCTTGATGCGCAGGCTGCCCCATTCAGTTTTTATCTGTTGTGCCGTTGCGGTCTCAGACGCCGCGCCATTGCCCCGGATAATGTCGGAAATGCCGGTTATCTCGTAAATGCTTGCCTTGATTTGCTCGCGCGCGACATAGAGTTCGCGAAGCACCGCAACCGCAGCGTCAATCGGCCACCAGACAATCGCGTTAGAAATACCTCCGGTTGCGACCAGACCTTCGACATCAGCGATTGGGATAAGCTCGTTATCACCGGCCCGCGCAATGTCCTGAACGGCCTCTGCGCTTGAAGCAATGCCGCCGCGAACCTTCAGCCCGCTTGTGATGGCCTTGATCCGCCGGGAAACCTGGTTGAGTTCCTCCGCCTGCTTTTTATAGATGCTGTACGGACAGACCGGAATACGCCCCCCCGTTGGCATAATGGGCTGCACCGGTTCGGCCATCGGGAAAAACTCCGGCAACCCCATAGGGTCATCTTCCATGCTGGCAACCATGCCGGTCTTATCGACAACAAAGTAAACCCGGCCCGTATTTCGGCACCAGATTTCCCAGACATCAACGTCTTTTTCTTCTCCCTCTGGGTCGGCGCGATCACTATCCTGCTGCGCGGCCCACATTTCTTCATCTTTGATTTTATTGAGTTCGGCCTCGCTGATGAAATGACGAAACGCGACCCAGGGCATTTCAGACCAGCGCTTTGCTGGACCTTCGCGGTAATCGCGCCACGCCACGTTTTCAAAAATCAGGCGTTCATTTACAACGCGCTGCCCCGTTATTTCTTCGCTGCCGTCATCGTATTCTTCAACAATGTCCTCGACATCCGCATCAAATTTGACGCGCACCACACCACGACCAGCGACAAACGCGTCCTGCGCCAGTAACTCCATTTCGCGGTCAAGGCGATTGTCGTCAATCTGCGTTGCGATAGCCCGCTCGAAAACGTCCGCGACATCTTTGGTCAACTGGTCCTGCTTGGATGCGCGCGGGCGAATATCCGGCGCAGGCGTTGAATTGTAGATAGACGGCACAATCGTTTCGACATTGCTATGCAGTATATTCCACTCGGGACTCTGTCCGTCATCATCGGCCTGCCCCGCAAGATAGGCGTTTTCCGCCGCCTTAGCGTCCTTGACCCACTGTTCCTCTCGAATTTCGGACTGCCGCAGTCGCGCGATCCACTGCGCGCCGATTTGCTTTAAGCTGTCACTAGTGTGTTCAGTCATCGCTCATCCTTTGCCGCCGCATCATGTCATCCACGGCATCTCGCACGGACATGTTGCCAACCACGCTGCCATCCGGTCGGACGATATATTGCAGTGCTTTAGGCTTCTTTTCTTTCGGTCCTGGTTGCGCAGCCTCACGCCACGCAAGGCCGAGATAGCGCCAGCTAGACCCGATATGTTCCGCCCAATCCTTCACCGGGATCTCGCGGAATGTCTTTCGCTCATCATCCCAATCGCGGCGGTAGTTTTTCAGGCCTTCGATCCCGGCTTCGCAAGCCGTGGTGTCGAAAGTGGCCGCGTTGATCGCCATGCGGCCTGCTTGCAGGCCATCGGCAACGGAAACGCGGGACACCCGGCGCGGGTTCATCTTGCGATCGATGAGGCGATCAAACCGGGTTTTCTTGCTGCCCCACTCTGTCACCATAATGTCATGCGGAACATATGTATTGCCGCTAAAACCACGGTCTCGCAAGTCAACGCACCAATCGTCCAGATCCTCACTTTCTGGCTGATAGAAACAGACAATTCGCAGTTGCTTTTGGACAACCTGGAATAGCCAAACCGGGTTATTCGTTGCCTTTCCCAAATCCATGACGCAATGAACCGGATATCGCTCATCTATTGGAACGCTGCGAATCCGACCGTCGCGTTCCGCTTTGCTAACCTCTGCCCCAAAGTATGCCCCGACCGTTGCTCCGGTGAAACTGCACATATACTCTTGGTCAAACATCGCCTGCCCGAAATCAGCACCATAAAGCGCCTGATATTCCGCGAGCGACTCCACCAACTGTTTAGGCGTTAGCGTGCCCGTGTCATGAATATTCAAAACCTCGGCAAACCACTTCGGGTTTTTCTGTGCCATATCCAGCATGGATTTCGCGTGATTATTCCCCCGTGGCGTGGTGATGAAACTGGCTGTCCCGCCGTTCTCTTCCAGCATTGGTCTGTGATATGCCCACGCGCTTGGATTACTAAGCGCCCACTCCGAATATGTTATCTCGATTGGCGTTGCGCCCACTGTTGCGTTATATCGGTCTGAACCGATCAACTGCCACGTCCCGCCGTTTGCGAATTTGATAAACATCTGATCATCATTCGTGGTCTCGCGCAATTCTTTCGGGAATGCCTCGTCAATTCGGCGCTTGCCAGTATGCGGGTTTACCGCTTCCCATATGGCCTTTCGCGCCTGGGCGTATTCCGGCAGGCAGTGCCACCTGTTGCCGATCCTCTCGAATGATGAGACTGCTGCCCGGTGCAGCAGAACGTCGTCCTTACCAGCGCGCCTATGCCAAACGGCTATTGCACGCCTGCCGCCTGTTTCAAGGTAGTCCCAAAGCGGCCTCTGATACCAGCGCGGCACCCAACCATTCGGAAGGCTAATCGTCGGCAAAGCGCTGTAGAATGACTTGAAGAGGCCCGCCGTCTGGGCCAGCGTGCTCGACCGCCTTTAGGTCTGGCAAAACTTTGTTAAGCAAGGTTTTCGCGGCATTAACCTGTGTGCCGTCCATGATCGGATCATTGGCAAGTGCATGTTTCGTTAGGCGGTTAATGATTAGCTGCGCCTTGATCTTTTTGCGCGTGTCTTCGTTATGTCGGAACCCGGCTTGCCGTCCTGCCATGATGACCCACACCGGAGCTTGCGCTGCGATGGCCTCTTTTTGATTAAACCGTGATTTTCATGATCCGCTAGGCCATTTGGCCCATGAATGGGTTGAACGCGGGCGACCGGAATAGTCCAATCCACTACTGCGGCGAGATTCCCGCCGACTGACAAGCCGCGCTCATGAGGTGTGACCGGGTTACCAATCTTATGTAGCTAAAACTGCCCCGAGATCGCCAGCGCCAGTAAGGCACGGGCCGGTAACGTCACACCACATCAACGCGGTTGTGCGGGTCTTTCCCCGCCTGTCAGCCCTGCGCTGGACCTGCGAAACGGGCGCGACCCGAATATGCCCCTTGAATCAAAAGCGCCCGAGCCTTTCGACCGGGCGCATCTCGCTCTGCGATTATGAACGAGTTGTGAGGCAGTTTTCTCTAATTGTCAACCGTTCTTTGATAATACAATCAGATGCAGTGCTTTCAGGCTTCCTAGCGCATAGATACCGCGCCGCGTTGGCTTGCCGCCCCTGAACAGCGTCACCCGCTCTAGCCGGGCATCGTGCAAGGCGGACAGCATGCTTCTGTCAAGGTGGCCCAGCAGGCCTTGCCAGTGCATCCATCCGTTGATTGCGGCCTGGTCCTTTTCTTTCTCGCTGCGAAGATCAACTGTGTGCGACGTGTTCGCCTCGAACCTCTCCGGCATCATTTGGATTGATGCGGTCTTGGCGTATTCACTCTGGCCGATATACCGCCGTCGATATGCTGCCTCGGCCATGCACCAATCCGAGAACGTGCGCCACAATGCAGTGATTGTATCGCGCTTGCCGTTCCCGGTAATGGCGTGATCCATCACTAATCCCATCTGGCATCCCATATGCGGGGCGCTAACGGCGCTTCTGCCCTCTCTGGTGTCCTCACCACCGGATTGCCTCACGCGGGCCTGTAGCGTTGTTTTTTGCGGGTCGTCTGTCTGTTGCCTGATGCGGTTTGCAAAGCATCCGTTTGCTTCGCGCCTTGGCGTCTCGGCAAGATCCGCGACGCCAGCCAGCCTTTTCGCCCGACGCTTTGCGCCCTTGGTGTATGCCTTGCCCATGCCCTCGACCTCTTTTTGTTATTCGGTGAAGTGCTGCTCTACCTCTGTTACGGCCCTTGGCACTTTCGGCGTTTCATCAGCTAGAACCCTGTCCAAAATCTGCTGCAAGACATCGTTCTCGCGGGCCAGCCGCAGGTTGTCGATATTCAGCCGCTGGATTGTTTCGGCCTGTGTTTCAACCTGAGTGCGCAGTTGGTTGAGGGTTCGCATCGCTATGCCCTCCTTTGCAGGGCATAGATCCACACCCGGCTACCGTCTTTCAGTTCAACGGTCGGCATCTGCACCAGTGACGCAATATCACTAGGGATGGTTGATGCGGCCCGCTTGCAATGGTCGCCAGCGAAGCCGCTCGCGCCTCTATGGTAAATCACCAGATCGTTTTGGGATGCCTCGGTAACAACCTTCAAAAGGTTCGCCGCGAAATTTGACGGGGCAACGTTTGTCGCGTCGATGAATGTTCTTTCCCTTGGTTGGGGTATTTTTGCCAGAGCGTTCATGCCCGGTCCTCCCGCATAAATGGGATCTCGTCGCCCATGCCCCCGCCGTAACCGCCTTGTGAGGCGCTCTGACCGCCTTCATGCCCAGATTGCTGTCCGCCCTCCTGCTTGCCGTCCAGCATCACCAGCGTTCCGCCAAAGCCCTGCAACACGATCTCGGTGCTGTAGCGGTCTGCGCCGCTTTGATCCTGGTATTTCCTCGTGGTAAACTTGCCGGAAACGTAGACCTTGGAACCCTTGCGCAGATATTGCTCTGCCACGCGGATCAGTCCTTCCTGGAAAATGGCGACCGGTATCCACTCTGTTTTTTCCTGCCGGTTGCCGTCCTTGTCTTTCCATTTTTCGGTGCAGGCAACGCGCAGGTTGCAGACCTTGTTCCCGTTAGCGAATGATCTTATTTCAGGGTCGCGCCCCAAATTGCCGATGAATGTGCATTTGTTCAGCATTGTTCATCTACCTCAAATTCATCTTGAATTTCGACAAACCCACAGACAGAACATTCCAAATATCCATCCTCAACGCCATGTCCGTTGCAGCGTAAACAAGTATTTCCATCATCATCTTCTTGGCGTCCCTCGCATTCAAAGCAATCATGGTTGTTTATCTTTTCGTTGGGCGCATTGCATTCCGGGCATTTCATTTCACTTCCTCCTGTTGACGCGCCTCATGGGCGCGAATACCAAATAAAACTGTTGTGTGGTGCCGTTTGAAAATCCGCCCGATGCGCGGAAGCGAATAGCCAAGGTTACGTTGAACTGCGGCCATTGCGGCCTGTCGTGGAACCGATGCCACGCGCGCGCTGTTGCGGCCCAGTATGACGGACGGCTTAGTGCCGTATCGGTTTGCCGTTTGGGCGATGATGTCCTTGGCTGTCATTCCGGCACCCCCCAATGCGCCAGCGTCTTTCTCGCGTGATCGGCCAAGCCCGGATATTTCTTAATCCAGCGGCGGCATGTCGGAACAATCTCGTTGAACAAAAGATCCTTTTCATCCCGGCTTAGAGCCATCGTGCGGTCTTCATCCGGCTGCGGTTTTCTCACCGCCTCGATCCGGTTTCGTATATCCCCAGGAACAGGGCGGCGAGTCGAATTGCCGCGAATGTATGAACCGCAGGCCGCTTCGATTTCCTGCTGAGAAAACGGCAGTAGCGCCTTGATCCAGTCATCCAGTGCAGCATCAGCTACTTCGCCCGGCGTGTCCGGCTGGAAATAGTGCGACAGCAGCGTCTGGACCCGGCCCGCAATCCACTTGGCCTTCTGACCACCGTTGGCCCGCTCGCTCAGCCGCGTCTGCTGCGGCACCATCAAGTCTTGATCCATTTGGCTTTCCCTTCGTTGTGATCGGTCGGAAATATTCGCTGTCGAGCCACGTCACGAATGCGCGGTCCCAACTGACAAACAGCTTGCCCTTCGCCAAGGCGTCGTTCTTGAACTTCTCGAATTGCGCCTTAGCCTCTTGCTGAGAATGGCCGCGCTTGTGGGCTGCGTTCCTCATCGAGTCCGAAATCTCGGAATCCTCACGCAATCGCGTTTTCCGCTTTGGGGGAACCAAAGGGGGTTCTTTGGGTTCAAGGGTGGTTCTATTTGGGTTTGGGTGACGGTGTGTCGGGTCTTGGGGTGACGGTGTGTCGGGGGTGGGGTGACGGTGTGTCGGGGGTGACACTTCGTCGGGGCGACACTCTGTCGGGTCTTGGGGTGACGGTGTGTCGGGTCTATCAGGTTTGCTTGCCGCGCATTTGGAGATAGCATCGACGCAAATCTGATACTCAAACGTGTACCCGCTGCGATGCTTCCTCACCCCAGTTTCGGAGACAAACCCAGCCTCTTTCAGCTTGTCGATTGTTCTCTGGATTGTACGCTCCGTCGTCTCCAATTCCCGAGACATCCGCGCCTTCGATGCCCAAATACCGCTGCCATCATCGCTGGCCAAGTCGCCCATCAGGAGAAGGACCGCCTTGCCCGTTAGGCCGACGCCAAGTGCCTTTGACCGCAGAAGTGACGTGACGTGGTTGCTCACCCGATCGCCCCGCGCAATTCTACCAGCCCTGGCGTTTCCGCCAGCGCCGCTTTCACATCGTCAATGGACCTAACCACGTAATAGGCCCCGCCATTTGCCTCTATCAGCGCTTGAGCGGCCCTCTGGTTGACCTGTTGGTAGTTGCCGGGTGCCTTGACCTCGAAAGCGATGAACCGGCCCTGAAACAGCACCACAAGGTCAGGAGCGCCGGGAAGCATTCCCATTGCCTTCGCGCGGGCCTGTGCCAACATCCGCTGCTTGGGCGTCGCGCCCGGTATTTTGGACGCAATCTCATTGGCCGGATGGAATATCAGCGCGCCGGGCAATGCCAAGCGTAGATAGGACAGGATTGAGCGGTGTATTGGGCTTTCGCGGTCAACTCGGCTCATCCTGCGACCCTCCCGCAAAACTTGGTCGCACCTGGCGCGCTCTGGTCAAACAGGTGCCATTGGCAATTATCCTTGCCGGTCATCTTACTATCGGGAATCCACTTCACGCGGCCCACACTGACGATCTTGCGCAGGTATGGCTGAAATGGGGCGCTCTGCCTTGTGTGAATCCAATCCGAATCGAAAAGCAGCCATGTCGGGCACAGCGCGGAAAACCGCTCAATCATCGGGTGCAATATTTTGCGGTCCCACGGTGGATTCGTTATGATGCTATCGACAGATCCGCCGATAGAAAATATCGGGCCATTCGCATCAATCCGGTCAATCCAGTCGCAGCGAGGTTCAATATCCGACGCCTCAACACATGACATCCCGTGCGCCTCAAGATGATGGATTAACGCGCCATCACCTGCGCATGGCTCCGAAAACGCTGTGCCGTATTCCAGATGTGGCAAAAGCGGCAAAACGGCCTCGCGTGGCGTAGGATAGAAATCCCGCTCGACACGCTTAAATGACGATCTTTTACCCATGCAATCGCTCCTCAACCCATGACAGCCAATCGGTGTCTTTGCCGTATTTTTCGCGCCAGAGTTTCGGCTCCGCGTGGAGTGCAATCTTGCTGGTGTCCATCAGGCCAAGATGACAACCTTCACACAGAGGCAGGGTCATACTGTCGGGCGCGCGAGCCGTGGAATACCGACCGTGGATGCAATGATGCACTTGGGTTGGGCTATGTTGCGGAAGCCACCACTCATGGCAGATCACGCAGGGCATCGCCGCCACAGCCGCCAGACGGGCCTTGTCGCGGGGCTGTGGCGCTTCCTTAAGGCCCATAGGGAGTTTACCTGCCAAGTTCATGACGCGCCCTCATATGGATTTGGCTCTGACCAATTGACGCCATGCCTGTCGCCGTATTCCGCTATGAATGTGATAAGGTCAGCCATTTGCCGAACCGACAGGCGCGACGAACGGAACCCAACCGGAAAAAGCTCACCGTCTAACCCCATTTCAAATCGGGTTTCATAGCCTAGAGCATTCATGAAAAGCGCTTTCCAGACTTCCGGCGTATGCTTGCGGCCATCAGGCTTTGCGCGGGAAACGTCACTAAGCATTGCCCAGAAACGGGCGTTTTGGTCGCTGTTCCGGGTCGCCTCGCGCACGTTCACAACGGCGTCAGGCGGCGCGCAGTCAACCAGATTGTGCGCCAGATCTCGCTGGGATGGGCCGCGAATAATTACCGTCTGTCCCGCCATCATTCGCCACCCATCGGCGGGGCCTGCATGGCCGGATCATCAACCAGCTTTGGCTTGAGATAGTCCTTGAGGTTCACCACTTGATACCACAGCGCTTTGTCTCCGTCGCTCAGCGCGCGGATAGCTGGCAGTTCAGCTATCCATACGCCGTGAAGCTGCTGGATCGTCTTGCAACGCTTCATGCTGGCCGCAATCCGGTCCTTTTCTGCTGCCCAGTCTGTCATGCCGCCACCGGATATTTCGCGGTCAGATCGGCTGTCAGGCGGTCAACCTCTGCCAAGAAAGACGTGACTGCCGCAGTGATTTCGGCCTGTTCCTCAGCTTCCGCGTCGACGCGCTGGCGAAACATCTGCATTTCCATCGGGAGGGACGGGCAGAACGAAACGAAATCGCACCAATCCCGCCCGGTGCAGACCATCTGCCATTGCATTTGCAGGCGATACTTTCGGTCGATAGCCGAGCCGGTCAGCGTCTTGATGTGCGTTGCCGGTTGTGGGCATTTGATCTCGACAAGACCACGCTCACCAATCACCCCATCCGGCGACGCGCCTGACATTTCCAACAGTGGGTGCGGAATGAACCCAACCTCTTGAACGGTCAGCCCGGTTTCCAGTTCATAGAAAGCACGGGCACGCGGCTCGGTGTCGGTCCCGTGCTGCATCGCTGCGCTGGTGAAACTTTCTGTTGGTTCGCCCGTCAGTCGCTCACAAACCAATTGGGCGCGATAATTTTGATATCCCGCCGTTGTGGGTTTCATCATCACGTCTGCAATCCGGCTGGCCGTGACCCGGCCTAAGCGGGCAGCGAACCATTCATCTGTCTGCTGATCCATCACGCACCGCCCTTCTCGGCAATGTCGCGGTCAAGGCGCTTCATCGCTGCGTCGAAGTCCTTGGCCGGAAAGACCTGCAAATCAGTCACGCCATGCGCCTTGCAAATCTTGTCAGGGTCAATACCGGCCTCCGCAGCCTTGTCGCGCAAAGCAATGAATTGGTCAGCCGTGACGGTCCCCGGTGTGGATGCCGCACCATCGTCCTCTGTATCCTCGCCAAGCGAGAGGCCAAGGATTGCCTGAGCGGTGTAGCGCTGCCCGTAGGTCTGGGATGATCCGACCGCCTGCACCGCGTTCTTGCTTCCGCTGGAATCGCGCGGAAGGTCTATGCTGACGGTCTCGACATGCCCCGAAACATGCGACAGGCGGGCCGTGACCCGGATTGTCTCGCCGGTGTCCACCGCGAAGTTTAGCGCCAAGCCGTTCTCAGAGAGAATGGGCCGCGTCTTGGCGATGATATCCTTGAGCGCGGCATAGCGCTTGTTGTTATGCCCAACCCCGTTCAGCGGGATGGCGGGGAATCTGGCCGATGCCATGGCGAACGCGGCGGCGTGTTGCGCCTGCGCGGCCTGCTTGTCCATGCGCTCTTTCATGTCGAGCATCCGTTCCAGCCGTTCGATAGGCAAGTCGGGCGTCATTGCGATGCGCTCGATCATGCTAACCATCGGGTCAGCGGGCAATTGCGCCGCTTGCGCTTCGTGGTCTATCTTTGCTACGTTTGTCATGTCTGCGGTCCTCCTAGACCGTGGTTAGGGCTGGTGTCGGTCGGTAGCCGCGCCAGCCTATTTTGCGCCCAACGCGGCGCACCGGGCTTTCAGTTTCGTTTTCCGCTTGAGAAGATCGGCAACCGGGCGATGCTTCGCGCGGGCCTCTGCTATCCGACGCTCTATCGCCTCAAGGTGTTCCGCCGCCGTGCCGAGAAATATCCCCGGCGGCACGTCACCGCAGGGGTAGTTGGCAACAGGGAGGATCACGTTGCGACTGGACCGCGCCGCGCGGGGTTCGGTTGCGTGGGTCATGACGAACTCGCAAAGCTGGTGACCGCCAGATAGAGGTCATCGAGCCGCTTCGCTTCGGCCATACATTCCAGCCCCTTTTGGCGCATGTATTTGCGCGCCTCATCAAGCAAATCAGGCTCCGCGATAAGCGCGGAAACCGAGACTGCCTCACCGCGCGAAGGCACCGTGTAGGCACTGGACTTCAACTCGCTAATGTAGTCGCGGAATGCTCCGCAAATATCCTCAAATCCCGGCTGATCGTCAGTCGCGGGTCGGTTGCGAATATAGCGAGAAACAGCGGCCTTGACGCCACCATGAAGCATGGTGTTGCAGCCCTCACGTTCCGCAGTCTCAAATGTTTCTGGAAATGCGCGCTCGATAATGGCGTTCGTAACCACTGGCACGACCGGACCATATAGACCGATGGCATCTTCAATCAGATCATAGAAGTGGTGCAGCTTGGTTTTCAGCATTCGGAAGCCTCCATGAAAGTAGACAGAACACCATGGGCGGTGCGGGCGTTTGCCAGCATCCGTTGGCGCGTTACTTCGCGCCGATCCCATGCAGCCATTGCGTCCGGGTCGGCTTTGGACAGGGTTTCGCAGGCGTCGATGAATGTCAGAACCGCATCGCTTTCCGGGTTCGGCTCCCATTCTGGGTTGCGCCTCGACGGCCCGCGACTGGGTCGCGCGGCATCATCTACGGCGGCAAGAACACTACGGCGCAATTCGGCGCGCGTTGGCTCTTGCCGCGCCTCGACCATTTCGTTCAATGCGCGTTCGGCAAGCCCCGGATTGTCGCGCTCCGCGTCCCGCAGCTTGCGCGCATCGTGAATTTCATCGCGGCGAAGGCCAAGATCGGCGGCTGAATAAGCGTTGTCGTCTGCAACGCTTTTCGGACGTCCTGTTGACGGCCCCGCCGCATCGCCCCGCTCTTGCGCAGCATCGTATTCATCGGCCAGCCGGATTTCAGCTTGTGACCGAATGATCAGCGCGTCTGCCTGCGCGCGGTGGCACCGTGCGACTAGATCATCATGCGCGCCCTGACGCCGCGCCATACGCGCCGCCATCTTCGCGGCGTCGTATGTGGCCATGGACTGGTCGCGGGCGTCCAATACCTCTGCGCTTGATTGCGCATCCGCCAAGGAACGCGCGGCGCGGCGGACAAGTTCGGGAAGATTATCACCGGAAACAGTCTGTTTACCGCAAATGTCGTGCTGATTTGCCTGATTTGCGCTATATTTTGTGCCGCAGGCATGACTATCGGGCTTCATCACGACGCCTCCTTTTCGGGGGCTGTGGAGGGAGACCCGGAATGCTTAGACATTGCAGACGGAATGAAGCTGAACAGGCCGGATGGGCACTCCACGCCAGCCTCGTCGCACATTCTTTTGATGACGACATACCACCGAGCAGAAAACATGCCTTGAACGGAAGCGTTGCTGATCGCGGTTACGCCAACGCCAAGATTTTCTGCCATCGCCTTGCGGCCCAGAGCATCGCAAACATCAGACGCGGTAAGGGGGTTTTTGGTATCCATCTCTGCACCATAGTCCAGAAAATCTGGACATGCAATATCCAGATTGCCCTAGGTTCAAGAAAACTGGACCGCAAGCTAAGATGCACTCATGGAGTTTGAGGAAAAAGAACGCCTTGCGCGTGTGAACGACATGGGCCTTGAAGCGTGCGCTATTCGACTTAGGGCGGCGCGCAAGGTATCTGGGCGCAATCAGAAAGACCTTGCGTCCGCCGCTGGCGTGTCAAAGACGGTATTAAACAACGCTGAGGCCGCGCTAACCTATCCTAGCCGCGACGTTCTAAAGTATTTGTACCGGTCACACAGGATAGACTTTAATTTTATGATGAACGGGAATTTTTCTCAGCTTCCGGGCGATGTTCAGGATACGATATTCCCCGCACTCGAAGCCGCAGAGAGTGACTGGGGTCAAAGAGCAAGTTCAAATCAAACCCGAAAAATACCCAAACCCTCGCCAGCAGGATCATAAGACTGCCCATACACCACCCCCTATGTTCACAATTTGTTCACTGTAGGGCGGCGCTTGGGGTTGGGTCAAGTCTGGGGAGCATGACCGCGCTGGCCGGTCTGACAGTTGTAGGCAATGTGCCTAGGTATGGAAGGAAGGCATGAGCGGAACCATGCCTTTGGAGAAGATTAGGCTTCGCTCATGGTGTGACAATTTCCCCCCAAACAACACGGGAATGTTCTTGACCTGTTGTGTAAATCACACCGAACGACACCACATATGGGCGCAAAACAAGCGTTCTAAGAAATTTCCGCGCAAAAGTTCACGATTTGTCAATCGCCCCTAGAAATAATGCTATGCTCGTGCCATCTGTCATCAGTCAGAAGCTCGCCGAACGGCTTTTGAACGATCAACGCGCGATGGACGACTAACAACCAGAGGCGCAGCTGAATTGAATTCTTATTTGGAGACACCCAATGCCAAACGGTGTGCCTAAGTCGGTAAACCAGAACTCGCAAACGACCTTCCCAAAGGAAGCAGATGCTTTCTTCCCGGAAGTGTCGGACGGGGAGATTGAGACCCTTCGCGAGAGGGCCTCAGAAGAACTTGACTTTGATGCCGGCGGCTGGGAGCACGTGGATGGTATCAAGTTCGAGTAATGGTGCCGCGTGGGAGAAGTTCCCACCGTCCGCGTTTGACGTAGTGACCGGTTATTTCCCAGAGAAGAAACCTCGCAAGGGCGGCCCAATGTGTCGCCCTTTATTGGTCTTAACTGTTCGGGAAAACAAAGATCGAGGCCTTTTCGCCTGCCGCGTTGCCTATGGAACCAGCAATGTGAAGGCAAGCAGTCGCCGTTATTCCGACCTAGTGATACAAAACCTTTCCTGCATGAACCAAATGGGCTTAAAAAATCCGACGAGGTTTGTCCTCCACCCTAAGTCCAACCTCATTTGGCTGCCGTGGACCGAAAAGTACTTTTGCACCTGGTCTGGGATGTCGGGTCCACGGATCGGGTCCACGCCAATAAACGTGCAAAAAGATGCGGCATGGATCCTGGCTGTTTCTGAAGAATAAGCGCAACCACCCCAGCATAGCGACTGCCCCGCTCCGGCGGGGTTTTTCTTTGCGCTGTATAGCGGCTGGATTCGACCTATTACCCACAATATCCAGTTTTTCTGTATTTTGACTATTGTATATCCAGATTTTCTGGACTATACCTAATCCCAAGCAACGGCCCATGGGCCAAGTTTGGGAGAGAACGAGATGAGCGCGATCACCGCATTCAAAGGCTTCAACAACGACTGGACATGTCGTGGCCACCAATACGAGGTCGGACAGACATACGAGACGGACGGACCCGTAGAGCAATGCCGATCCGGCTTTCACGCCTGCGAAACAGCTATCGACGTTTTGGGTTACTACGGCCCCGCAGAGTCGCGTTTTGCCGAGGTTTTGCTTGAGGGTAAGATTGACCGCAACGACTCCAGCGACAGCAAGATTGCCGCCGCAAAAATTACAGTTGTGGCCGAGTTGTCCATGCCTGATTTCATCGACCGCGCAGTCAAGCAAATCGTCGCTATGGCGAAAGGCACAAAGAGAGAGTCGGGCTACCAGAGCGCCGCGACCAACACGGGCTACCGGAGCGCCGCGACCAACACGGGCTACCGGAGCGCCG
>Ga0316205_10001474_pt1 | contig 29327 bp, 22 predicted proteins | sample 3monthpyrite_MG_FD_204941 | JGI IMG/M metagenome (GOLD analysis project Ga0316205, IMG submission 204941) | Microbial mat bacterial communities from mineral coupon in-situ incubated in ocean water Damariscotta River, Maine, United States -... | ecosystem: Environmental > Aquatic > Marine >...
ACTAGTGCCGACAAATTCAGAACAAGCTTCAGCTTTTCCCGGATCGGTAGTCGATTCCGTTGCGTGAATGTATAAATGACAGGCTCCCGGATGCTTAATATCTTTCGAAAGCACACTTTCTAACACTGCGTGAATTTTCATAACATCTTCGTCGATGATATCTCGGTAACCTCGTCTCGGTTCGAGCAGAAATAAGGCTTCTCCGTAAAATGTTCCTGCATCTAAATCATCAGGATATTTTTCATAAAGTTTTCCGGCTGCAACGGCATAAACTGTATCTCTTTTGGCTTGCACTATTTCATCGTAAGCAGGCATATATCTCAATGACATCGCCTCAATAAAGTCGCTTTCTTTCTGTGTAGCATGACCTTCTTTTGCTAATTCAACTGCTTTTTGAATTGCGGCATAAGCTCTTGGTGATTCCTCTTCTTTCATCCTACCGTTGAGATAAGAGCCCCAAGCCCATGCTTCCCCCCAGTAACAAATCGCACAATTTGCATCATTTTTCCAGGCTTCACGAAATGATCGTGCGGCTTCTTCAGTGGTGAATGCATACATCATTTGAAAACCTTGGTCAAAGTATCTTTGTGCTAGTTCATTGTCTGATGATATGGGTCTATTGAAATCACCAAGTGCCTTAGTATAAAGCGGAAAGGGTTCTTCAAACTCCGGTGGATAAGTAACTTCTGTAGTTTGGGCGTTTGCATTAAACGTAAAAATTGCAAAAAGTAAGAACCATGCGAACTTGGATTGTTTTTGGATAGACATATTGATTTTATTTAGAAACTAATCTAAAAAATTAATTAATGCTCGAAATCCCAGCACCTTAAAAAATGATGGAGAACTCAATTATTTAATCTGTGGCATTTTTATGATTTCAACTGCTACACTATCCCGATTCAGAGGATAGAAGTACGTTCCGCTTAAAGTATTCACTGTTGAAAATTGTGGTATCTATTATCAAATTATTAATAGTATTTACAAGTGTTTATACAAATATTCTGAGAAAGATTTTGCTGGGATTGATACGGCTGAAATAACTGAGAACGAAATTGAACTCGATGAAACTATGTGGTTTCGAAATGTTAATTACTAATGTGGCATTTCATTTATTTTGCTTTCTGAAAATTTTACAAATAAGGTTCAAAATTTGGTTTCCATTTTGATGTACCTTTATGGCAACAATTAATGCAAAATAGCCATCAAGAAACAAAATTAAGGTTCGGCGGCTATACCTATTTGCAATATTGAATATAAATTCATTATTGATAATGAATTTGAAATCGGATTTGAAAACCTGCTCATTTAGCAATTTTCTTTATGAAGATCTAATCGTCCTCGTTTTGGAATAGTCACAGGCATCAACTACTTATTTAAAATCTCAATTTTATTTTTTGAACATGACTCAAAATCTCAATCAAACAGATCGCTTTCTTCGGATTCTATTATCAGTTTTAATTGGGGCTCAGTATGTATTTGGAGTGATAAATGGGATACTTGCAACTGTATTAATTATTGTTGCATTAGTTTGGTCAATCAGTAGTTGTATAAGTTTTTGTCCGATATACAAGCTACTTGGTTTATCAACAAAAAAAGAGATTTTTGACAGCTCAAATCTTTCTGATTAATGAAACTCCGTCTCTTATTGGAAGCAAAACAACTTCTAATCTAGGATCTGCAATAATAAATTGGTTAAAGTCCGCAATTGCTTGTGCTTTATTGTCTTCTGGATTTAATACCGTACCATCCCAAAGTACATTATCAGCCACAATCACTCCACCTGTTTTCAATTTCGGGAGCACTTTTTCGACATAAAATTTATATCGAAGTTTATCTCCATCTAAATAAATCATATCGAATTTTAGGTCAATCAGATCAATCTCTTGCTGGGCATTCCCTTTAATCAGTCTAATTTTTGACATTTGTGCTGATTTCTTGAAATGTGCCTCAGCCATAAGTTGGAACTTCTTATTCACTTCTATTGTACACACTAGCCCACCTTCAGGTAGAGCTTCTGCCATTTTAATGGCCGAATATCCCGTAAAAGTTCCAATTTCCAGAATCGTCTTTGCTCCGGTAATCTTTATAATTAATTGAAGCAATCCCCCTACAATTGTACCACTTAGCATATCGATGTATTCTAAGGCATCTTTACTTGACTCAATGAGTGATATTAATTCAGCTGAATCTTTCACAGAATGCATTTCAGCGTACTTTTCTATTCGATGATCGGATACGGGAACTATAGGTTTGCCTCTGTGCTTTTTCATGATTGGAAGATACGTCGACGAACCCTATCATCACCATAAAAAGCATTGGAATTTATTCCCGCCAAAGAATCTCGACTTTTTATCACCTTTTTCTATTGGTATACAAGTTTATTACTGAGACTTAGATTTCGTTCTGTAAATGTGATTCAGAATTATTCACCAAAAAATGATGTAAATACAGTGTATTACTTAAATCACAATTATTGGTGGGATGCTTTAATACCGCTGTATTTAAATGAAAAATACTTTAGGCAACAAGCAAGAGCACTTATGGAAGATACTCAAATGCTGCAATACGGCTTTTTTTCCAGAATTGGTGCCTTTTCAATCAATTTAAATAATCCAAAATTATCCATTCTTTCATTACGATATGCTTTGGACTCATTGCGTCGACTTAATTCCAGCGTATTTATCTATCCGGAAGGAAAAATAGTTCCGGCTTCAGAACATTGCGAGCTATTTAAAGATGGATTATCGTGGCTATATCAAAAAACAGAGTCTATTGATTTTGTACCAATCGCACTTAATATTGATTATTCAAAAGCAAGCAAACCGGAATTTAACATTTATATCGGTAAATCAGTTAATCCTGATAAAACACTAGACAGAAAAGAGTTATCGAATTTATTTAAAGAAGAATTGGATAAAATAATAGTAAAGGCACGAGGGATGAATCACCAGGTCCATTCGTAGAACATTTTTGATTTTTGCACCCAATGCGGTTTTTCTCTCAAATATCGAAGTCGCATTCTAACCAACCACCAGTACTTTTCGTTTTCAATTCTACCCGGGTTGATATATTCTGAAATTCCAACTTGTCTTTGCTCACCGTTTACATCCGTAAAAATGGCTTCAGATAGATACCTTTGATAAAATGGCCCGTTATCTATCACCGTATTATTCAATATTTTAAGATTTCCTAATAGGCCGGAAAGTGTTACTTCTCGATAAGCTTCAAGTCCCAACCAGTTTTTACTATTTTTAGTCAAATCAATGTTATCAAAAAATCCAGCTATTTCCTGATTATCGCGGGATATTAACCAAGCCTGATGTTGTTTTGTGTGATACCCATTCATGATATAATAAACTATTGTGTATTCAGAGAAATGAAATCTGCCCCAGTACCAATCTTTAAAACTTTCATTCATCAATTCATGTCCAGTATTGTGATCATGGTATCCATCCCCATGAAAACCAACGTGATAAGAATCTGTTTTACCGGAAATTTTAAAGGAACCCACTGCTTTACATCGAGCTTGCAATAGATTCCAAAAGTGCTTGTCCCCTTTCGACTTACTTGAAATAAGATTATCAGCTGATCTTTCGCTGATAAATTTTAATTTTCCTACGATTGAATGCGACGACTCTAATGTTTGATTCAAGTTTATTTCGTATTCAACTGTATCGGCCAATGTTCTTCTATGAAAGGCACAACCACCAATTGAAAGATGAATATCATCTTCTTCATCATACAGCAATTGAGATTTAGGAAACTCAAGAAAACTATAATACTCGGCTTTTCCATTCTTATATACCGAAATACTTAATGCAGGGTATTCTTCAGATTTTTTTGAATACTTCCCTTCTATATAATTGGTGGAGAATGGATTACCTTGATAGAAAATTAAAACAATAGACCATTTTTTGTCTGCAGATATGGCATCAAAATACCACCATTCATATCCCTTTCTTGGTTTCTCAGAATCAAGAAATTCGTCTTCTAATTTTGTGGAAATGTTCATTCCTTATTATTCGTTTATAGTGATGCTCTCAAACTCAGAGAACCTTACTTTTCGTTTAATATGATCTACTTTTTGCTTTCAGCACTTTTATTCATGAGCGTGACATCCGCCGTTCTATTAAGGAACCGCATAGAGTTTAAATCCATTATTGATCAATCAATTACATCAAAATTAAATCAACCAAAGGTAAGCATTTGCGTGCCCGCCCGAAACGAGGAGAAAGTAATTGAGAAATGCGTACGAAGTTTACTGAATCAGTCTTATGAAAATTTTGAAATCCTCGTGCTTGATGACAATTCTGAGGATTCAACTCCATCAATTCTGCAACACTTAAACATTGAATTTGATCATCTTACAATAATTCAAGGACAGCCAAAACCTGACGACTGGCTAGGTAAATCCTGGGCTTGTCATCAATTATCACAAAAAACAACCGGTGATATTCTTATTTTTCTTGATGCTGATGTTTGGATGCACTCAAACATACTTACAAAAGCGGTATCTAAACTAGAAGAAATTGATGTATTGACAATTTGGCCCCAACAAAAAGTTCAAAGTTTTTTAGAAAAACTTGTTGTTCCAACCATTTACTTCAGTCTACTCACCCTCCTGCCTGTAGTTTATGTTGAAAGATCGCCCCGATGGATGCCGAAATTCTTATCGCCTTTAGTCGATCCAAAATTTGTAGCCGCTTGTGGGCAATTTATAGCGTTTAAAAAATCAGCCTATGATTCAATTGATGGTCATAGGGGCGTTAAAAACGAAATAGTTGAAGACGTGGAACTCGCCCGAAGATTGAAAAATACCACGTACACTATATCAATGATGAATGGTATTGGTGGAGTTTATTGTCGCATGTATACTTCTGGCTCTGAAACTTGGGATGGTTTTCAAAAAAACTTCTTAGCTGGATTTGGGAATTTATTTGAATTCGTATTCATGGCCATTTTGCATTTTCTGTTCTTTTTGTTCCCGATTTATCTTTTCGTTAATGCGATAATTAAAAATGACTCTTTGGTTTTACTTTTGTCGGGTTCGATCATTTCTGTGTATATAGTTCAAAGGTTAATTCTCAATTTTTGGTTCAAATGGGATTGGTGGATGGCACTTCTACATCCGGTCGCAGTTATTTGGTTTGAGGTACTGGGCATAAAATGTATGACAAACCACATTTTTGGGCTGAAATCAATATGGAAAGGCCGTTCTGTATAATTCATAAAAAACACATAATGCTTTGTTTCATTTTACCTAACAGTTGAACATATTTCGGCTGATGAATATGCTGATTGAGAAATATCTACGGTTTTTAAAAGTAGAACGAAATGCTTCTCCTCATACAATCACGTCTTATAAAAACGATCTAAGTACTTTTGTTAATTTTTGCACAATCCAGCAAGAAATTGAAAGCGAAGAAATTGATATAAATACTATCACAAGATTAACGATCCGCTTATGGTTGGGTGATTTATCTGACAAGGGCTTAGCAAAGAGCTCAATTTCGCGAAAAGTTGCAGCTTTACGTTCATTTTTTAAATATTGCTTTAAGCGCGGTCATATCGACAAAAATCCGGCGCATTTACTCGTTGTACCAAAGAAGGATAAAACACTACCTAAGACTGTTACATCTACTGATTTGGAGCGTTTATTAGAATCAGTGGATATAACCACACCAAAAGGCTTACAAGATCGAGCAATTCTCGAGGTATTTTATGGAACCGGAATTCGTGTAAGTGAACTTGTTGGATTAAATATTACAGATGTTGATCTTAGTTCCGGTCAAATATTGGTGTTGGGAAAAGGCAATAAACAGCGAGTTATTCCATTGGGTAAAACAGCCATCAATATTCTACGAGAATTTAAAAAACAGCGAATCAATTTATATGGAGCGAGAACTGATTCAGACGCAAGAAAAGCCATGTTCTTAGCTGCCGGCGGTCAACGAATATATGACCGTATTGTTCGCTATATGGTTGAAAGATATCTGAAGGCGCATAGTGAAGTCACACAAAAATCACCACATGTTCTAAGGCATAGTTTTGCTACTCATATGATGGATAATGGCGCCGATATTCGAATTATAAAAGAGTTTTTAGGTCATGCAAGTCTTGCAGCCACACAAATTTACACTCATACCAGTGTAGAGCGTCTAAAAAATGTATACGAACAAGCACACCCAAGAGCAAAAAACTAAGGAGGATTTTATGACTGTTAAATTTACAGCCCGTCATTTTGAAGCAAGTCAACAATTAAAAGAATACGCCCACGAAGCTGTGGAAAAACTACCTCACTACTTCGACCGAATAGTAAGTTGTACAATAGTGCTAGAGCCGTCTGCGTCTGCAAAGAATCCACAAAAAGCTGAAATTCATGTAAAAATTCCAAATACTACATTATCAGCCGAAGTAAAAGCCGTGAAGTATGAGAAAGCCATCTCGAATGCAGTTGATAACTTGGCACGTCAACTAAAACGATACAAACAAAAAAAATTCACCCACTAATTTATGCCTTTTAGTACCCAACCCCCTATCCCAATTAAAGAGAAGATTAGTGTTAAATACATTATTGAAAATCTAAGGGATAGGGTAAACATAAACTTAGAGGTATGCGCCGCAGAAAATTGCTGTGCTGATCGATTTGTACGCGAAGCTGATTTGCACCGTCCGGGTTTGGCATTAGCCGGTTATGTAAAACTATATACTTATCAGAGGATTCAAATAATTGGAAATACTGAAAGCCAGTTTCTTGAGAATATGTCGAAGGTTAAACAAATGTCGGCTTTCCGGAATCTGATTCAATTTCGTATCCCAATTATTTTCCTCACTGATGGCAATCAACTACCCGACTATTTATTGTTAATGGCCGAAAAAGCCGGAATTCCTATTTATTCAACTCCGTATGAATCAATAAGGTTTATGCAGTTGCTTCGAGATTTCTTAGAAGATCAATTCGCTTTACAAACAATTGTGCATGGAGCAATGGTAGATGTTTATGGAATTGGCATTCTTATTGTAGGAAGATCGGGTATTGGAAAAAGTGAAGTTGCCTTAGATTTAGTTGAAAGAGGTCATCGACTTGTTGCTGATGATGTTGTTATGCTGACCAAAAAAAGTAATGTTTTGATGGGTGCAGCAACTCAAATAAGCAAACATTTCATGGAAATACGAGGATTAGGAATAGTTGACGTTTTGAAAATGTTTGGCATCCGTTCCATTCGATATCAAAAGCGCTTAGAAGTTGTAATGGAGCTTACTCTTTGGGACGATAACCCAGATATAAATAGAACGGGGCTCGATCATGATACGATACACCTTCTCGATGTTGAAGTGCCATTTATTCAATTACCAATCACACCGGGTAAAAATATTACGGTGATCGCAGAAGTAATTGCAATGAACCATTTATTAAAACATTATGGATACGATGCAGCACAGGCTTTTCAGGATCGTATTCAGAATAGCATTGCAGCTAAATCAAATGGTAAGGAAGACACTATGAAACGTGCCATTGAATACTTTGAAGGAGATATTGAGTAACAAAACACTGAAAATACACTCTTTTATTAGGTAATTATACTAGCTATCTTGTAATGTTTGGAGTTTAAAAAATGCGATGTCACTAAAAAATCATTTCTATTACGATCAGGAAACCTGTGAGTTTATACCCATCGAGTATAAACATCGTGAACAGATTATTTATAATCTGGCTATTTGGATTTTAAATGGTGTTGTTATTGCCGGTTTAGGAATTATATTTCTATCTACAAAAATCGGAACCCCGACAGAGCTGGCACTTCAGGCAGAGAATCAAGCACTTTATTCTCAATTAGAAGAAACCAGAATTGCCCTGATAAACATTGATGATCAACTCGCTGAAATTGCTTCAAGAGACAATGAAGTTTACCGATCCATTTTAGGTCTGGAACCAATTTCTTATGATGAACGTCAAGCCGGTGTTGGTGGCGCTGACATTTATTCAGATTTTGATATTTATAGCCAATCTGCTGCAGAATTATTGCGTTGGACATCAGAACGTGTTGATAATTTGGAACGTAAAATTGGTATTCAAAGCCTCAGTTTTGAAGAGCTTAAGCATCAATACAATGAGAACTCTGATAAAATGAGTCACATTCCAGCTATCAAACCTGGAAGCGGGATTTTACTAAGCGGTTATGGAATGCGGTTTCATCCAATATTAGGATATGAAAAACCACATAACGGTTTAGATTTCAGAGCTGATATTGGCGCTCCAGTTTATGCTACCGGTGATGGCAGAATTAAATATGCCGGAAGACAAGGCACTTTAGGAAGAATTATCATTATTGATCATGGTTATGGTTATGAGACCCTTTACGCTCACCTCTCAGCGTATGAAGATGGCATTCGTAGTGGTGCCCATATAAACAGAGGTCAATTAATTGGTCAAGCGGGCGAATCTGGTCTAGCAGAAGGTCCTCACATTCATTATGAAATTCGTTTAGACGGTCGGTATGTAGATCCTCTCTATTATTTATTCGCGGATACATCACCTGAAGAATACATGATGTTTAAGAGAATTTCTGAGACTAACACAAAGTCACTTGATTAATCTCAAAAGTGTTTAGCATTTTATCCTGCTAATCGGTTTATTTGTACCGTTTATTAAATCAGGAAAAATGAATCGACTTATTGTCACTTTCTCGCTACTTCTACTGCCAACAACACTATTGGCACAATCTACAATTCATGAACAGATAACCGAAAATGCTCGTGAAATCATCGGAACTTCAATGGGCAGCTCTGAGGGATGGGATAGATTAACCCATCTTGTTGATTACTTCGGACCTAGATTAAGTGGGTCAGAAATTTTGGAGAATTCACTTGATTGGATTGTGGAAGAAATGAAAAAAGATGACTTCGACAGTGTTTGGGCACAACCTGTGAAAGTGCCCCATTGGGTTCGAGGAGAAGAATCGGCAACTCTTAATAATCCAATAAAAAAAGACTTAGCTATGCTTGGTCTAGGTGGTAGTGTTGGAACACCAAAGATAGGGATTACAGCAGAAGTGATGGTTGTTAATAGCTTTGATGAACTGGAAATTCGTAAGAATGAAGCTGAAGGGAAAATTGTGCTTTTCAATGTTGAGTTTACAACCTATGGTCAAACTGTTCAATATCGAATTAATGGTGCATCAGCAGCTGCCAAACATGGTGCAGTTGCTTCAATTATTGCTTCTGTAGCCTCTTATTCAATTCAAACACCACATACCGGTGTAATGAGATATGAAGAAGGTGTAGAGCAAATTCCACATGCAGCAATTACAGCTGAGGATGCTTTACTAATTCAAAGATTCGTGGATCGTGGTGAGAATGTTGAAATCACCTTAAAAATGGAAGCTGAAACTCTCCCTGATGCAGACTCAAGAAATGTAATTGCGGAACTTCGTGGTTCTGAATTTCCGGAAGAAATCATCGTGATGGGTGGTCACATCGATTCTTGGGATGTTGGGCAAGGTGCTATGGATGATGGAGGCGGATGTGTTGCCGCCTGGGAAGCTCTTCGACTAATAAAACAATTAGGGTTAAAGCCAAAACGTACAATCAGGGTTGTACTCTGGACTAACGAAGAAAATGGACTAGCCGGTGCAAATGAATACAAACGATGGGCAGAAGAAGATGAGAAAAGCCTCGAAAATCATGTGTTAGGCATAGAATCTGACAGTGGCGTTTTTGATCCTATCGGATTTGGATTTACAGGAAGCGATGAAGCTTTCGAAATATTGCAAGCAATAGGGAAAATGCTCCACCCAATTGATTCGGGTTCTGTAACACGAGGTGGTGGTGGTGCTGATATCGGTCCTCTTATGAGAGCCGGAATGCCGGGAATGGGACTTCGAGTTAATGGCGATAAATATTTCTGGTTCCATCATACAGCTGCGGATACTATTGACAAATTAAATGAACAGGATTTCAACGAAAGTGTAGCCACTATAGCCGTCTTCGCTTATTCAGTAGCTGAAATTAATGAGAGATTACCAAAATAAATCAGTTGTCTAAACGACGATTATTTTCGCTCAAATATCTTTGAACTATTTGATCTCCTGCTTTAATAGTTTGTTTTATCCACTCGAATCGAAGTTTTGTTTTGTAAGTGATGTCTATCCCACTATCGGTATCTGATTTGCGAATTTTCTTCGATAGTTCATACATGCAAATTGCTGCGCTTACTGAAATATTGAAGCTTTCGCTAAAACCATACATTGGAATTTTTACAAAGCCATCAACTTTATTAATTACCTCTTCACTTACACCATTTAACTCTGTTCCAAAAACGAGCGCAGTTTTATTGTTAACATCAAGGTCACTGATATTGGAATCTTTTTCGTGGGGTGATGTCGCAATAATTTGATAATCATTTGATCTTAACTTATCAAAACATAGATCAATATTATTCCCATTTTTTTGATTGTAACGGTGTAATGTTAACCAGTTATGTGCCCCTATTGATACTGCCCCGGCTTCATCAAATTCATTTCTATTTTCAATAATATGAACATCCTGTACTCCAAATCCATCACAACTTCTTAAAACGGCATTCGCGTTATGCGATTTATGCAAATCTTCTAGAACTATTGTAAGGTGATCTGTTCTTTGATCAAGAACTTCATTTATTCGATGAAGCCTCTCTTCTGAGATAAACTCCTTCAAATAGTTAATGAGTTCAATATAGACTGCTAATTCCATCGGCATAAAAAAAGGCTGCATCGTAAAGCGATACAGCCTGTAATTAATTTAGTGGTGATCACTCGCAACGGAATGTGAATCCTTTTTTTCGAATCGTCTCGATGTAATCAACTTCAGAATGTTCACGAATTTTCTTTCGTAAATAGCTTATATACACATTGATATAATTTGTTTGTGTATCAAAATGTATATCCCAAACTTTTTCAGCTAGTTCTTCCTGAGTAATAACTTTGTTCTTATTGCGAATAAAGTAAACCAATAAATTGAATTCATTATTGGTTAGCTGAACTTTTTCTGTATTGATCATAAATTCTCTTCTCAAGAGATCAACTTTAAGCTCACCGCAATTTAAGACTTGATCTCCCGATGCTTCAGTGCGGCGTTGTATAGCCTCCAAACGTGCGATTAATTCTTCGGTATTAAAAGGTTTTGTTAGATAGTCATCTGCGCCAACTCGTAGGCATTTAACTTTAACATCGGCCTCTTGTTCACCCGAAAGAATTAAAACAGGTGTGGTCACATTTTTATCTCTGATATTCTTGCATAGTTCATAACCATCGCCATCGGGCAATCCTAAGTCAAGAATAATCATATCGAAATTATCCTCTACGGCGGCTTTTTCGCCTGTTAATACAGTGTCTTCTGTTGAAACGGTATTGCCATTGTGTTCAAGAACAGCTTTAACCAAAGTTCTTACAGAAGGATCATCTTCAACAACTAAAATATTCATGCGAAATACGTGCTAATGAATGTGAGTGGTGACCTTGAATCGTAAGGATTTATCTGCTTCCAAACAATATCTGAATTAGAAGAATTTAACAAACATTAGAAGACGATCAAAATGTCTAATACTTAGATAAATCATTAAATTTATTATTGATTAATAATCGAGATTTCTAAGAAACTTGAGCCCATTCCCAATATTTAAGAGCGGATCCTCAGTGCGTTCGTCCTCAACAAATACATATTGAATGCCAGTTGTTGCATTTTCTGCTAAAATTGAGGCAAAGTCAATTATTCCTGTACCAACTGTAGTCTGTTCTAATGCCTCATTTGCGTCTTTCACATGATACGAACAAAATCGACCGGGATATTTTTGTATGACCTCAAGTGGATCGAAGCCAGATTTAATAACCCAATATAAATCTGCTTGAAAACTAACGAGCTCAGGATCTGTGTTTTCTAATAAGATTTCTAATGGTATCTCACCTTCTTCAGTCTCAATAAACTCGAAATCATGATTATGGTATCCGAAGCCGATTCCAGCATCCTTAAATTGTTCTCCTATCGCATTTAAATTCTCGGCAACAGTATAATAATCTGACCTATGTTCTTCACTCAGCCAAGCTATTATGGCCCAATCAACACCTAATCGTTCCGCTGATTCAATAACTATTGGAGCTTCTTCTGATTGAAAATAACTTGAATGAGAAGATGCAATTCGCATCCCTGTAGATGCAACAGTTCGTTCATATTGGTTTGCTGTAATCAATCCCGGAAATATTCCTGTTGGACTCAATCCAAAGGATTCTACATAATCAAATCCGATCTCGGCGACTTTTGCTATAGCTTCTTCAAAATTTTGTTCAAGTAATTCCCTCACCGACCACAATTGAACTCCAATTTCTTTTGAACTCGCTTGTTTGCTTGCAGCACACCCTAAATTAATAAGTGGCAGTGTTGATGCACCCGCTGCGATGAAGGCTGATTTTTTTAAAAATTCTCTTCGTGTTTTTTTCACTTTACCTTTGGTTTTGTTTACAGTGGATATTAACACAAACCAACTAACTGAATCAACATAATCATATTGGGTTTTGGCAAGATTCATCTTACTTTCTGAAAATTATATGTCATCAAATTACGCTTTATATGTTAGCAGAAATTCGCCATAACTGGACCAAAGAAGAGATCAGCAAAATCTACAACACTCCACTGATGGAATTGATTTATCGTGCTGCAACCGTTCATCGCGATTATCATGAGACTGGTGAAGTTCAGGTTTGCACCCTCCTTTCGATAAAAACCGGTGGCTGCTCTGAAGATTGTTCTTATTGTCCTCAATCAGCCAGATACAACACTGGAATTAACAGCGAGAAATTAATGCCCAAAGAAATGATTTTGGCAGCTGCTGAAAGAGCTAAAGATGCAGGTAGTACACGTTTTTGCATGGGAGCTGCATGGAGAAGCGCACGACAAAACAAAGATTTTGATGAAGTGCTAGATGTGGTTTCTGGTGTTGCTGAATTGGGATTGGAAGTATGTGCAACACTTGGAATGTTAACGGATGAACAAGCAACACAACTTAAAGAAGCTGGGTTGTATGCTTACAATCACAACCTTGATTCTAGCGAAGATTTCTACAAAAAGATTATTACAACTCGTACCTATGATGATCGTTTAGACACCATTAAAAAAGTACAAGATAATGAAATTTCAGTGTGCTCTGGCGGGATAATAGGAATGGGTGAAACTCACGAAGATCGCATCGGACTTCTATACACCCTTTCGAATTTAGGTACGCATCCCGAATCTGTTCCGGTAAATGCACTAATTGCAGTTGAAGGAACTCCAATGGAAGGTCAACCTAAGGTGCCAAGTTGGGATATGGCTCGAATGATAGCAACTGCTAGAATTTTAATGCCAGAATCCATGGTTCGGCTTTCTGCCGGTCGTGTTCGAATGACATTCGAAGAACAAGCACTTTGTTTTTTGGCTGGTGCTAACTCCATCTTTACCGGCGAAAAACTCCTTACTACCGACAATAACGGTTTAGATGAAGATGCTCACATGTTTGAACTCTTTGGCCTAAAACCACGTCCTGCTTACAAAGATGCAAAACCTGAGCATGTACCGGTATCAGTTTAGATTAAAAGTAGATACTGAAAGTAGTTCCGCTTTGCAGTTGTTAGAATATTCGTTGATTTCTACACGGTTGAATAAAAACAACAATTTATTTACTTATCTGCCTCTGAATTTACTTAACCACCCAGGTTTCATTTCCACGAAGTAACGCATCCAAATCAGCTTCTCCTTGTTTTTCTTTGGCGCTCAAAATCTGTGCATTAACGCCAGCATCGTAGGTTGGTTTTTCTTCGGCATACAATACACCAAATGGACGAGGAAACATAAGACCTTCGCCACTTTCGGGTTTTTGATCAAAAAATCTTGACAAAATGTAGGCTTTAACGCGGTCGGTCTCATCATGAACCCAGAGATCTTCTTTAGTGAAATTATCTCCAAGTTCTACAACTTCAGGCGTAAAGCCATTTAAATGGATTCCTTTCTCATTGTCTTTTCCGAATACCAATGGCTGACCATGCTCAAGATAAATAGTCTCTTGCGGTCGGGTTTTCTTATCCGTGAATACTTCAAAAACCGCATCATTAAACACGATGCAGTTTTGATAAATCTCTAACATCGAGGTGCCTTGATGTTTATGCGATCTAAGGATCATCTCTTTTAAATGTTTCGGGTCACGATCCATTGCTCGTGCCACAAATGTACCATTTGCCCCAAGACTTAACGCCAGAGGGTTAAATGGGTGATCAATAGATCCAAATGGTGTTGATTTTGTTATAGATCCTGTTGGCGATGCCGGTGAATATTGACCTTTCGTAAGTCCGTAAATCTCGTTATTAAATAAAAGTAAATTCACGTTCACATTACGTCGTAAAAGCTGCGTAAAATGATTTGCACCAATAGATAATGAATCACCATCTCCGGTAATAATCCAAACTGAAAGATCCGGTCGCGACACTTTAAGTCCGGTTGCAATTGCTGGTGCTCTACCGTGAATCGAATGCATTCCAAAAGTATCCATGTAATAAGGAAAGCGTGAAGAACAACCAATTCCGGAGATAAAAACAATGTCTTTCTTAGCTAGACCAAGTTCAGGCATTGCGTTTTGAACCTGTTTTAAGATAGTGTAATCCCCGCAACCCGGGCACCAACGTACATCCTGATCTGAAGCAAAATCTTTAGAATGATAATCCGGAAGCGTAGTTAAATCGGCTTCATGTTCTTTAACAAAATTGTCGATGACTGTATCTACCATGCTTTGACCTCTATGATGCTACGTTTTCTGAAATTTTTGATTCAATGGCGGCTTTTAATTCTCGTACTTCAAATGGGCGACCTTTCACTTTATTGATGGCAAGTGCCGGAATCAAGAATTCTGAGCGAATTAGTCGCACTAACTGCCCATCATTAATTTCCGGTACAATAACACGATCAAATCTTTTCAATAACTCCTCGAAATTTTCCGGAAATGGATTGATATATCGAAGATGAGCATGCGAAACATCGCGACCTTCTTTTCTAAGTTGATGTACAACTGTACGAATAGTGCCATAAGTACCACCCCAACCTAGCACCAAAGTTTCACCAGATTCTGCTCCTTGATCAACTGCTTGTTTTGGTATATTGAACTTTACATTATCGCGTTTATCACGGCGGATATTTGTCATCTTCTGATGGTTCTCCGGATCATAAGAAACATTTCCGGTGCCATCTTCTTTTTCTAATCCACCTACGCGATGCTCAATTCCTTCGGTTCCCGGAATAGCCCAGGTTCGTACTAATTTATCATCTCGCAAATACGGTTTGTAGGCTCCGGCTTCACCGTTCAATCGTGGACCTTCAAACTTCACTTTAATGTTGGCTAAATCATCAGACTTTGGAAATTTCCAAGGCTCTGAACCATTTGCTATAAATCCATCCGATAAAAACATTACCGGAATCATGTGCTCCAAACTAATGCGAACTGCTTCGAACGCCATTATAAAACAATCAGCCGGCGATTGCGGTGCCAATACAACCAGCGGACTTTCTCCATTTCGCCCGTACACCGCTTGCATTAAATCAGCTTGTTCGGTTTTAGTGGGCATGCCTGTTGAAGGCCCTGCGCGCTGAACGTTTAACACAATCAATGGCAGTTCCAACATCACGGCTAAGCCAATACCCTCTCCTTTCAGTGCAATTCCGGGTCCCGATGAACTTGTAACACCAATACTGCCACCAAAGGAAGCACCAATAGCCGAAGTAACAGCTGCAATTTCATCTTCAGCCTGAAATGTTGTAATCCCAAATTTTTTGTGTACTGCCAATCCATGTAAAACTTCTGAAGCAGGTGTGATTGGGTAACTGCCAAAGAATAGCGGCAAGTTTGATTTTCTAGCCGCTGCAACTAGTCCTAATACAAGTGCTTCATTTCCCGTAACGTTTCGATATTCTCCAGGCTCAAGTTCTGCTTGTTTTACTGTTACACGAGCACTGAACAATTCTACGGTTTCACCATAGAAATAACCCGCTTTTAACACCTTTATGTTTGCATCAGCTATTTCCGGTTTTTTTGAACCAAACTTTTGATTCAGAAAATTAATAGTCGATTCGAGCGGTCGATTATACATCCAATACAACAAACCTAGCACGAACATATTTTTTGATCGTTCAATGTCTTTGAACCCTAATCCCGAATCAGACAACGCTTCTTTAACTAATTTGGTCACATCCAGTTTTATGACTTCAAAATCATCAAGCGAGCCATCTTCAAGTGGATTTACACCATTAGCGTATTTTGCCAAGCCTAGATTTTTTTTATCAAAACCTGCTGTATTGGCAATGATGATCCCTTTTTTCTTTAGCATTGAAAGATTAGCCTTCAATGCTGCAGAGTTCATAACAACGAGTGCATCGCATTCATCACCAGGGGTAAGAATTTCGTGGCTGCCAAACTGTAATTGAAAAGACGAAACTCCAGGCACAGTACCTTGTGGGGCTCGAATTTCAGCAGGAAATTCCGGTAAAGTTCTTAAATCGTTACCTAGGAGCGCTGTGGTGTTTGTAAATAGCGATCCCGTTAGTTGCATCCCATCGCCGGAGTCACCTGCAAATCGAATAGTGACCTCCTCACGAATCTGATCTTTTTTACTCATAAATCGGTTAGTGGGGTAATAGAAATAGCTTTACTTGAATTTGAATCTTTTTGAGATTAAATGAAAGGTTAAGTTTATTCATGCACGTTTTTTTTCAAAAGCTTCATTAAAAGTACCAAGAAGTTTAATATGGTTTAGAACTGAGTTGTAGGTACTTTTTATTTGAACCCAAAATTTGCACTCTTTTTATGATTTTTGCAGTATCTCTACCCTTTTTAAATGAGATTGTGGTACTCTTTTTAGTAAGTGTACTTATTGCCTATGTTTGCTTTAGAATAAAACTTGTACCCATTGTAGGGTTTTTAATAGCCGGTGTAATAATTGGCCCAAATGCGTTGGGATTAGTTCAAGATCAGGAACTAGTTGACATGCTTGCCGAAATTGGAATTATTCTCCTCCTATTTACAATTGGTATTGAATTCAGCCTCGAGAAACTTTCACGGATAAAAAATGCCATAATAGTTGGCGGCGGCTTGCAAGTATTGTTTAGCATTATTGCTGTTGTCGGGGTTCTTTCATTTTTCAACGTGGAATGGAAAGTTGCCATTTATACCGGTTGTCTTGTTGCGTTAAGTTCTACAGCTATTATACTTGGGATGCTTAGTGAACAACGAAAAACTGATACTCCAATTGGCAGACTTTCATTAGCTGTTCTGATATTTCAGGATTTAGCCATTATAGCAATGGTTTTACTTGTGCCTGTCTTTTCAGGCAAAGGTGATTCACCATCAGCTGTACTTATAATTCTTGGTGAAGCCATTATACTCGTAATTGCTGTGTTGATTCTTGCACGCAAAGTGGTTCCTTGGATACTCGAAAAAGTAGCAAATACTCGTAGACAGGAACTATTCATACTTACAGTTATGGCCATCTGTTTCGGAATAGCTGCTCTTACAAATCTTGCCAATGTAAGTCTTGCTCTCGGTGCTTTTCTAGCCGGGTTGGTTGTAAGTGAAAGTAACTATAGTGATCATGCACTAAGCGAAATCTTACCCTTAAAGACTATTTTTAATGCGGTTTTCTTCGTCTCAGTTGGGATGTTGCTTGACGTTCGTTTTATATTTCAATATCCACTTTTGTTGCTTGGTGTTACAGTAGGAGTTTTAATTCTCAAATTTGTATTAGCAACTTCCAGCTTACTAGTTCTTGGGTATCCTATTAGAATTTCTGCTGCTACAGGAATTGTTCTTGCACAAATTGGTGAATTTTCGTTTGTACTTGAACGTGCCGGTCGTTCTGCCGGACTTAGTCCGGGTGGTTTTGGTGATGTTGGCTCGCAAATATTTATTGCAGTCTCAGTTTTGCTGATGTTATTAACTCCAGGATTTCTAAAAATTAGCAGCGGCTTAGGTGATTTACTGGATAAAACCCCTTTAAAGTATTTTGGTCGAAAAAACAGAAATTCAAAACAAGATGAAAAAGCTAAACTTGAGGATCACGTAATTCTTATTGGTTACGGTCCCACAGGTAGGAACCTTGCTAGAGTACTCAAAGAATCCGGTATACCATTTATTGTTATTGAAATGAACCCGCGATCAGTTGATGAAATGCGGAATGATGGCATTAAAGCTGTGTATGGTGATGCATCTCGATCTACTATTTTAGAGTATGCAAATATTTATTCAGCCAAACTTTGTGTAATTGCAATCAACGATTATGAAACAAATCCACGAATAATAAAACTAGCTAAATACCTTAACCCTACTATTCAGGTAATTGTAAGAACAAGGTATTTGTCTGAAGTTAGTTTTTTGGAAGATGTGGGTGCAGATTCAGTCGTTCCGGAGGAAATGGAAACGGTTATTCGAATCTTTTCAAGTGTGTTAAATGCATATATGGTTCAAGAACAAGAAATACAACGTCACATTAGTGAACTCCGAAATGAGGATTATCAAATTATGAGAGGGAGTATTCGTGAAGCTCACTTAATGGTATTACAAGGCCTTGATGATGAAGGGCTCCATACCAGAGCCGTGGCTGTTCGTAAAGGTTCGTTGGCAGCTGATAAGAGTTTATCTGAATTAAAACTCCGCAATACTTACGAAATTACCGTGCTAACTGTACATAGAAATGGAAAGAATATCGGAAATCCAGCCGGTGACTTTATCCTTCAACCGGGCGACCGTTTAGTCATGGTTGGATTAGCTGCTCGGTTTGCAGAAGCTGCCGAAATTTTCAGAGAAGAAAAAACATCTTTAGATATCGAAGTTCAATAAAAATAAATAAGAATATCCTTCACCGGAATTAATATAATCTCTTATATCGATAAGAAAACCTGATAAATGACAAAATTAAATCACTTCCAAAACAAGTACAGCACAGGCTTCTGAAGAGAAGATTTTTACTATTTCGGCATTGGGTGGTGTAGTAATAGCAGTTAATCTTTTCAAGGATTCAAATTCAAAAACTTGTTCGCGCCATAAACCGATTGGTTGTTGGTTTTATCGTGACTACTTCATTTTGTCACACCTGACTTGTAAAATCCTAAATTGATATTTGAATTCTCCTTATCATTGCAGGATGAAAAAAGTGGCCTTCGAAACTCTGGGTTGTAAACTCAATTTTTCAGAAACCTCATCAATGAGGCGCGATTTCGAAAACAATGGTTTTGAACTCGCAAAATTTACCGATCCCGCTGATATTTATGTAATCAACACTTGCTCAGTAACACTGGATGCTAACAGTGCATGCCGGAAGACTGTACGTCAGGCACTTCGCCGAAATCCTGATGCTTTTGTGGCTGTAGTTGGTTGTTACGCTCAGCTTGAGCCTGACGAAATAGCGCAAATAGACGGCATTGATGTGGTACTTGGTGCAAAAGACAAATTTCATCTTTTGGATTTGTTCGATGATTTTGTAAAGCAAGAAAAGACCATCATCCATACATCCGATGTAAACGAAGCGGTTGACTTTCATAATGCTTTTTCTTCAGATGATCGCACACGAGCTTTTCTTAAAGTTCAGGATGGCTGTAATTATAAATGTTCATTTTGTACGATCCCGTTGGCTCGAGGAGCTTCAAGAAGTCCTAAAATTGCCACTGTAGTTCGAAATGCAGAGCAATTGGTTGAGGAAGGCTTTAAGGAGATTATTATAACAGGGGTAAATTCCGGTGATTTTGGTTATGGCTCTAATGAAGACTTCCTACAACTTCTGCAAGCCTTAGATAAAGTAGACGGCATTGAACGGTTACGGGTCTCCTCTATAGAACCGAATTTATTGAATGATGACATTATTCATTTCTCCGCTGAATCGAAGAAATTACAACCACATTTTCATATCCCACTTCAAAGTGGTTCCGACGAGATGTTGAAGCTGATGAGACGTCGGTATCGAACAGATTTGTATCGCGCCAGAATAGAACTGATTAAATCGTTGATGCCTGATGCTTGCATCGGCGTGGATGTAATTACCGGACATCCGGGTGAATCGGAAGAACTTTTCAAGGAATCCTTTGACTTTATTGATTCTTTGGAGGTCTCATACCTCCATGTTTTCACTTATTCTGAACGACCAAATACGTTTGCATTATCACTGGATCCAATTATCCCAAAGCAAGTGCGAAAAGCTAGAACACATCGTTTACGCAGATTATCAGCAAAAAAACGATTTGAATTTGATTCTACATTTAAAGGCCAAATTCGACCTGTTCTTTTCGAAGAAGAAAATAAAAATGGTTTTATGTATGGTTGGAGTGATAACTACGTACGCATTGCAATTCCTTTCTCCCCTCGTTTAACCAACACAATTCAAAAAATCGAAATTGGGAATTATTCTAAAGATGGATTCCACTTTGGTAAACTTGACGATAACATTTTAGAAGAGGAAAAAATCATTCAGGAGTTAATCGACTAAATGGATTCAAATCAAGATCAAAATTTATTCGAGAAAGTAGCTCGTCTGCTACGTCAACAAAAAGAAATGTATGGTGATTTTGAAATCACAGTTGAAGATAAAAGTAGCGAGATTAACGAAAGCCAAAGTGCGGCAAAAATCGAGTTACACAGCACTGCCTCAAAGCCAAATGTTGAATATCACGAGAAAAGAGAAGGTAGTATTGCAGATGAATTAGCAGCTTGCAGTACATTAGAAGAATTGAGAAGCTTCTGTGAGCGTGCAAAAGTGTTGAGAACTGACTTATCCGGCACAAATCTTGTTTTTGGTGTAGGTAATGCAAACGCTGATTTAATGCTAATTGGTGAAGCTCCCGGTGAAAATGAAGATAGCCAAGGTGAACCGTTTGTTGGAAAAGCGGGTCAATTACTAGATAAAATTATGGAGGCCATTGATTTCAAAAGAGCTGATATTTATATAACAAATATACTAAAACATCGTCCACCTGATAACCGAGATCCAAAACCTGAAGAACGAGAGCAGAGCCTACCTTTCTTATTGAAACAGATAGAGTTAGTGAATCCTAAACTGATTTTATGCGTTGGCAAAATCTCGGCAACTACACTCTTAGGAAAAAATTCAACGCTAAAAGAAATGCGCCAACAATTTCATGAATTTCATGGGCGTGAACTAGTGGTTACCTATCATCCCGCTGCTTTATTACGAAATCCGCATTGGAAGCGCCCAACTTGGGAAGATGTTCAAAAGCTAAAAGCCCGATATAATGAATTAGGCGGCAAACCATAATGTTAATAACATGTGCAAAGCTTGTTGAAAAGAACAAGAAATGAGCAAAATTTAATTGGTTACTTTTAGTGGCTCACTAAACAAACGTGATAGAAATTGGCGAAAAAAAACGGTTCTGCATACAAAAAAGATAATTACTCAAATCAGTCTCAAACCCTTGAACAAGAGGGTCGGGTTCCTCCACAAGCAGTTGAAGTTGAAGAAGCAGTTTTAGGTGCAATGTTGATTGAGCATGGAGCTGCCACAATTGCTCTTCAAATGCTAAAACCGGATGATTTTTATAAATCAGCAAATCGTCACATTTTTGAAACACTTTCAAATCTTTATGAGCGAGATAATCCGCTTGATCTTTTGACAGTAGAAAGTGAGTTGCGGGATAACATGTTATTGGATACCTGTGGTGGGATCACTTATTTGTCTGATTTAACACGATCCGTTAGTTCAGCTGCTAATATTGACTATCATGCCCAAATAATTACTGAAAAAGCGATAAAACGCCGTTTGATTCTGAATTGTACAGATATAATAAAAGAATCTTATGATAGTACAACAGATGCCTTCGATGTACTTGATGAAGCCGAGCAAAAGATCTTCGATTTAGCAAATCAAAAAAGCAGAAGCAGTGCACAGCCTGTCGCTGATATCTTGAAAGATACCCTTGCCTATCTCGAAGATATGCGTGGCAAAAAATATGGAATTACGGGTGTTCCAACCGGATTAGCTGTCGACCAATTGACAGCCGGCTGGCAAAATGGGGATTTAGTTATTATCGCTGCAAGACCCTCTATGGGTAAAACAGCATTCGTTTTAACAGCAGCCAGAAATGCAGCAATGCATCCCGACGAAAGCTTACGCGTACCGGTGGCAATCTTCTCTTTGGAGATGTCGAACCAATCGTTAGTTCAACGATTATTGACCATGGAAGCTCGCGTTCGTGCTGATGAAGCTAGAAAGGGAACTTTGAATGATGAAAGTTTCAAAGACTTGATTGAAGCTGCAGGTCGTCTCTTTTCGGCAAATATCTTTATTGATGATACTCCTGCAATTACACTGATGGAACTCCGAACAAAATGTCGGCGCCTAAAAAGTGAACACGATGTTGGTTTAATTGTAGTTGATTATCTGCAACTAATGCAGGGTTCTTCTAAAGACTCCGGAAGTCGTGAACAAGAAATTGCCTCCATCTCTCGAGGTCTAAAATCTTTGGCCAAAGAATTGGATGTACCTGTAATTGCCCTCTCGCAACTTAGCCGTGCAGTTGAGCAGCGCGGTGGTGATAAACGACCACAACTTAGTGATTTACGAGAATCCGGCTCCATTGAGCAAGATGCCGATATTGTAATGTTCTTATACCGACCTGAGTATTACGGCATTACTACGAATTCTGAAGGATTGTCGACCGCCGGTCTTGCCGAAATCATTGTTGGAAAGCAAAGAAACGGTCCTATTGGTAGTAAAATGCTTTTCTTTGTTAAAGATTATGCTCGCTTCGAAGATTTAACTTCTGCCGGTTCAGGGTCATCACTCACTCCTGTTTCTAATGATTTGTTAGAAGCAAACTTTTCACCCTCCGATGCGCCAATTATGCCACATAATCCGGCACCCGACGAAGACGCTCCTTTTTAAACTATGCGATTCTATTGTCTTATTCTTGTCATGCTATTTCTAATCAATGCAAGAGTATGTGCACAATATCAAGAATATGCTAGACAGATTGTACACGTACTAGCTTCCGACAGCTTACATGGTCGAGGCTATGTAAATGACGGCGATAAAAAAGCAGCAGATTATATTCGAAAAGAGTTTATTAATGTAGGATTAGAACCCATAAATGGTACGTATTATCAGCCATTTAATATTCCTATAAATACCTTTCCTGATTCTATTTTTCTTTCTATTGATGGGAAAAAATTAAATGTAGGTGAAGATTTTCATGTTCTACCTGGTTCACCTGGTTTAAACGGTGAATTTGATATCATCTTTGTAGAGAATAATGAAATTTTTGACTTAGAAATATTGCGACAAAAGCTGATACAGTCGAAAGGAAAAGTGTTGGTATTGGATGAATACCCGGATTCACTATTGGATACTTCAAAACAGAATAGATTGAATCAGATTGTGCAGTTTTTAACCCGCCACCCCAATAATGAAGCTGCGGCTACGATTCTCCTAACATCAAAAAAAATTAATTGGTATGGTTCTCAAGTAGAGGATGCAAATACTAGTTTATATTTAGATAAAGCTTCTTTTGATACATCTTCTCAACGTTTACAAATTCATCTGAACAATGAGTTTATAAACAACTATCAGACACAAAATATTTTTGGCTTTCTTGAAGGTTCGAAATCGGATTCAGTGATAATCGTGATGGCTCATTACGACCATTTTGGACGTATGGGTCAAGCTTTATTCCCCGGTGCAAATGATAATGCAAGCGGAGTTGCAATGATGCTTAGTCTGGCAAAATATTATTCAGAAAATCGGCCAACCAACAGTATGCTGTTTGTAGCATTTGGCGCTGAAGAGTTAGGACTCATAGGATCAAAGTATTTTGTTGATCACCCGCCAATACGGTTAGAAAAGACAAAATTCATACTAAATTTTGATCTTGCAGGGACCGGAGATGACGGAATACAAGTTGTAAATGGATCTGTTTATAGAAGCGAATTTGATCGTTTGGTTAGATTGAATGAAGAATATGATCTATTACCCGAAGTTCGAATTCGTGGGGCGGCATGCAATTCTGATCATTGTAATTTTGATAATTCAAAAATCTCGGGATTTTATATTTATACCCTTGGTGGTATCCGAGCCTACCACGACATTTATGATAGAGCTGAAACACTTCCACTCACTGAATTTGAGGATTATCATACGCTGATAACTCTGTTTATTGACTCAATGCAATAGGAAACAGTGAACGTTAAATATTACAGCGTTATTAGTTACTCACATTCGAAATAATTTTTTAGAAATTATAACGTATTCCAAATTGAATCTGCCATCTTGAATTCAAGCTAAAATCATCCACAAAGCTTGAAGTTTGCGAGACATCGAAGGTGTACGTTGGAACTTGAGTAGCCGGGTTAACTGCAACACTAATTGGCTGAGTATTTGTAACACCTTCACGCACACCCCAACTAGAATTAAGCAAATTTCCAAAGTTCAAAATATCCATACTAAATTGAATCGATTGGTTGCCCATTAAATTTAAATCTTGAAGAACCCGCATATCAAATCGAGTAAACCATGGGCTTAAAATCGCATATCGTTCGGCATAATCACCGCGTCTATTTTTCAAGTAGTTATCTTGAGCAATGTAATTCTCGAATGCATCACGTTGCAACTCTTGGTGCTGTGCATTTCCAGAGAAATTGTAAGATGCCAATTCTCTAGGTTCAGGGACATAGATCAGGTCATTTAGAAAAGAACCATCGCCATTAGCATCGCCTGCATAAGTATAGCTAAATCGTCCACCTTGTGCTGCTTCGTAAAATAACGAAACTGCGGTTGACCATTTATCACCATCACCATAAATCCATTTTTTATTAGCAGTAGCAATTAGTCTGTGCCGATTTCCGTAAAGTGCATTTGAAAGCTCCGGACGATTTGCATTTTCTACAATAGGATTCCCATCAAAAATATCACTAGATATCTCACGAGTATTTGAGCTTACAGTTTGGGCTGTCAAGAATGAATAGCCTAATGTTACATATACACCAGTATCATACATTTTTTTTGCTTCAATGCTCCAGTTAATACTGTACCCTTTGTCTGTGTTTGTGTAAACATACGCATTTGTTGGTCCACCAAAGATAGTTGCTCTATCGCTTGCAGATGTTAGGTAGTAAGGTCGAGAATCTGCACCTACTAAATTACTTGTTGGTGTTCTGAGGCCATAATTACGCACTAACATTGCATTTATATCTTTTGAGACAATTAAATCTGAGCTAATCATAAGTTTGGCGGTTAACACTTTGTCGAATCCGAGGTTTGTTCTCCAAATTTGTGGGAACTTAAAATCCGGATCGGTTACGTTATAGAAGAAAAAGTCTGGGTTAGCAACTTGATTTCCAATCCATACAAAAGGGAAACGACCTGTAAATAAGCCCGTTCCACCGCGAAGTTGGAATTTGTCATCACCAAAAATATCCCAATTAAAACCAAAACGAGGTGAAAATAAAGGGGCATCAACCGGAAGAACAGTTTGATCGAAAGTAACCGGATTATTTTCTTCATCGTAGTAAACTACGTCCGGCGCGTAAGTTCCTCCATCATCAAGTAATCCACCTTTACGTGCAATGTTTTCTTCGATTTTATCTTTTGTATCAAAGTACAATGGAAAATCAAAACGAAGTCCTAACGAAACATTCAAATTTTCATTGATATACCAAATATCTTGCATATAGATAGCAAACTGGCCAATATTTAACTCCGCTAATGCCCAGTTTCCTGCATCAGCTGTTGCTTTTGCAGCAGCTACAGCAGCATCCATACTTCCTGCATTTACATAATCAACAAATTCCTGAACACTATTAAAGCCAGGACCAAAAGTTCCACCAGGATAACCTGTGAAAGGATCATAAGCTCCCAAATTAAATGAAGTAGCAAATTCAAATCGTTCAAACGAAAGACCTGTAGTTATTGTATGAGCTCCTAAATACATCTCAAAGTTATTAGTAATTTGAAAGACTTTTTGATCTAAGCTGTTCTTTATTGAAAAAGGTTCATGACCCGCTACGATGTAACGAACACCATTACTGTTTATATTTAATACTGGAAAAGGTTCAGAAAAAGGGTCTCTATTATCATCAAATTTGGTATAACCGGCTTGAAATTTGTTAGAATATTTATTTCCCAGAATAGATTTTACTTCAATGATTCCAGATAATATATCGTTGTTAATACGGTAACCTGAATTTGCAAACTGTAAAGTGATTGCATCCGGACCTCGACGTCCAATTGCATCAGGATGTGCATTTAAATCGCGATATGCATCCAAAAAATTGATGGTAGCTGTGACTGAATGATTGATGTTTACGTTCCAGTCTAGTTTGAATAAACCTTTGTTAGAATCTGTTTTTCTCGAATAACCTTCGTATGGACCCGTTAAATAGCCAAATTTTGCAAGTAATAAATTACTAACGGTTTCCATGTCAGCGGCTGTTACACGCGACACATGATGTTCTGAATTGATTTCTTTTGCTGCAAAAAAATTAGTACCTAAATCTTCGCGGCGTTCTGCTTCAAAGTTTGCAAAGAAAAAAAGTTTATTCTTAATAATTGGTCCCCCAACACTAAAACCTGTTTGCAATTGGGTCAAATCTGAAACGAAAACATTACTACCAGAAACTTCTGATCCCGTCAAGTCTTGGTTTCTATAGAAAGCAAAAGCTGTTCCTTTGTAAGTGTTTGTTCCACTTTTTGTTACCGCATTTACAGAAGCACCTGTAAATCCGGACTGAGTTACATCGAATGGCGCGAGAGAAACTGTGATTTGATCAATAGCATCCAACGAAATTGGTTGTGCATTCGCTTGGCCACCCGGTGTGGCTGCATCTAACCCAAATGGGTTGTTAAAAATAGATCCATCCAGCGAGAAGTTATTGTATTGATCATTTCTACCCGCAAATGAATTACCATCTGAAGAAGGACTCAATTTATAAATATCACTTGCAGAGCGAGAAATAGTTGGGATGGTAGTTATTCTTTCACTTTCAATAGAAGTTGCTGCACCGGTTCTACCCGGATTAACATCTGCATTCGAAATAACAAGTACCTCACCAAGTGATTGCACGTCATTTTGAAGTATAAAGTTGAATTCTGAGGTTTCGCCAAGAGTCAGGAAAACATCCTCAAGAATTTGATCTTCAAATCCAATAAAAGAGATAGTAATTTCATAAGGTCCCCCTATTCTTAAATTAGGCAATGTATATCTACCATCGACACGAGTTGAAATACCATAAATTGTATTTGTGGGTAAGTGTTTAGCTACAATATTTGCTGCCGGCAGTGGAGCATTATTTACATCAACCACGATACCACTAATTGCAGAAGTAGTTAGCTGTGCGTTTGAATTAAACGAAAACAATACGCCTAGGAATAGAGTAACTAAACCAATTAAGATGTTTCTTTTCATTATTTGTGATCTTAGCTAAACATAGCAGCACTTAAACCCACAAATTCTAAGAATTAGATATAGAATTGGGGAAACCCGAGAGCATGAATACAAGCTGTGTTTAACAAATAAACAAAATCGACCTAAATTTCCACCACTCTTTCAAAAAGTCGATCAAATTTTTTAATCGTTCTACTCCAATCTAGGTGCTTATTTATATTCTGCAAAGTGGCTTTTGGAAGTGCTTTCGTTTTCTCTTCGAGAAGGTTTTTTAAGTGATGAAATAGTTGATCTTCATCTTTATAAATTACAGGAGCATGCAACAAAGGTGAATGTAAAGATTCAGGAATCAACTCCGGGTAGTGCAAAGTATTAGGAACCAAAGGGTGACAACCACAATAGATTGCTTCCATAATGGAAACACAGAAAAATTCATAAGTAGCTGTTGATACCACAATGTCGCCTGAATGGAGTAATTTGCTATATGCTTCTTTGTCATCGACGTAACCAAAATGGGTAATCTGAGATCCAATTCGTTTCCATGCTTTTTCGAATTCTTTAGGCTTGCCATGTTTGCTATCGCCGGCAAGTATTAGTTCGAATTTTAAATCAATGTCGTTCAAACGATTTAACACTCTGAAAAACATGGATGGATTTCTATCAAATTGCCAACGCTGATTCCAAACAATGACCGGTCGATCATTATTCTTTCTGGTGTCCGGATGTCGATCAAAATACTTCAGGTCCAGTCCCGGATGCATCACCACACTTTTTTCTCGAATATCATCAACAGTGTGATAGTGTTTGTTACCGGGAAAATTATCGAGAAAATCCGGTAAAGCTTCTAATAGATCATCCAAATGAAACTGAGAAGAAAACAATAACTTATCTGCCACCAACATGCTTACATAATTGATGTAGCAATAGGTCATATCTCTCGTTTCGTCTTCCGGAATTGGCCGAGTGAACTGATTATCATGCATGTACATGATTTTTGGAGTATGCGCAAATCTGGGATTATTTAAAGCAAGAAATGCCGGCAGATTGGTCATGCTACTCGTCATCAACACATCAATCGGCTCTTCTACATGCTTGGTCAAATCTGCTAGAGTCACCGAATCTCCGTGCATTCGCCATTTCCACCCTTTGTAATTTAATATTATAGGGATGATGTTATGGCTGGAGTGTTCTTCTAATCCTTTAAGAAAAGCCTTATGTGAGCCGCTGTAGTAAGGTTCGATCGCAAGTATGTTCATCTCTATCTGAAACGAGATTGAATTTCATCGAGCGAAAGATACACGATGGTTGGTTTTTTCAAAGGATCAAGATAGGGTTGCTCGCAAGCAAATAACTGATCTACCAACGCTTCCATTTCTTCGTAATTCAGTTTTCGCCCTCTTGGTATTGCAGCTCTAGATGCAAAAGCGATGGCAAGACGTTCGCGCGCTTCTAAATTAATTTTCTGGCCTAACTCCTGATATTGATGCAACATGGAAACTAAAACCTCTTGCTCATTACCAATATCTATATCAGCAGGAACACCATTAATCATTGCTGTATTTCCACTCATCAATTGTACGGAAAATCCCATTCTTTGTACGATGGGATGCAGCTCCTTCAAAAGAGTAAAATCAGAAGCAGAAAGCTCCAGAGTTTGCGCAAAAAGAAGTTGTTGCGTACTCGGTAATGCCTCTTCTGTTGCATTCATCGCTTTTTCGAAGATGATGCGTTTATGCGCCAAATACTGATCAATCATACACAATCCTGTACGAGTCTGTGTGATGATGTATGAATTATGAAGCTGCCAGAACGAATTTATTTGCAAATTCTGATCCGATTGAGCTTGATTTAAGACATCCGGTCGATGAGTCGAGTTCTCATTCGTGGGTGAATCTGAATATAAA
>Ga0316205_10001476_pt1 | contig 29322 bp, 28 predicted proteins | sample 3monthpyrite_MG_FD_204941 | JGI IMG/M metagenome (GOLD analysis project Ga0316205, IMG submission 204941) | Microbial mat bacterial communities from mineral coupon in-situ incubated in ocean water Damariscotta River, Maine, United States -... | ecosystem: Environmental > Aquatic > Marine >...
TTTTTCCGGCAATCTTGCGACCGGGTGCCATTAGCAGAAAACAGATTGAAAAAGTGATCGGTGGGTTTATCGAAGAATCATTCTTCCACCCTCTTGAAAAACCTAAAAGTCCGGGCCAAAAGTATTCGCACTATAAACCTAAAGCTACCGTTCGCTGGCTCGAGGAAAATGATTCTACTGAACTACCTTATGCATTATATCTTCTTCAAAACACTACACTAACTGCACATAATATTTGTGTATATAATGGAAACCTTGAACAATTAGCGCAAGAATTATACGATCGCTTTAGACAAGCTGATCTTGAAGGATATAAAGAAGTTTTGATCCAGCAACTTGATGCTAATCACTCATTATTCTCTGCATTAAATAATCGAATTACCAAAGCCATAGGTCATTAACCTACAAATTTGATATTAAAGGCTATTCAAAAACCGAAAATGTTTGATCCGGTCGCATTGCAAGCACCGATTCAACCATTAGCCGAATGAGAGCTTCAACATCATTTAGAGAACAAACTTCAACCGGTGAATGCATGTACCGTAATGGCAACGACACAAGCGCACTTGGAATACCTGTTTGTTGATAGAAAATACTGTCGGTATCTGTTCCGGTGCGTACACTTGTTGCTTCATGCTGAACAGTTATTTCAACCTTTTCGCATATATCTTCCAGAAAATCTACAACTTTGGGATGATTGGCTCCTCCATGTTGAATGGTCGGCCCGCCGCCTAATGTAACTGTTCCATGCTCTTTCTGCTCTATGCCCGGAGAATCTGTAGCGTGTGTTACGTCTGTTACAATAGCTACGTCAGGCATAAACCTGTAGCTCATCATTCTAGCTCCAAATCCACCTATCTCCTCTTGAATTGAATTAAGTGCTATAACGTTTACCTTTAAGTCTTTACGGCGTTCCGATAATCTTTTCATGGCTTCTGCGATAATAAATCCTCCCATTCGATTATCAATGGCTCGCGCTGTTAAAATTTCATCGTTAAGAAACTCTAAATCTGATGAGAAAGTTATTGGGTCACCGATTTGAACCAATTTTAAAGCATCTTCTTTGGAATTAACACCAATGTCGACATAAATATCTTTCCAGGCCGGCTGGGTGCCGCCACCATTTTTGGTGCTTTGCAAGTGAATCGCCGTGTTTCCGGTTACACCAACAACTCGTCCTTTTTTATTATGGATGAATACCTTTTTAGCACGAGCAATTGTTGAGTCGCTCCCACCCAATTTATTGATGTAAATAAAACCTTGATCTGTGATATGCTGGACTATCATACCGATTTCATCACAGTGCGCTTCAAGTAAAACAGTGGCAACATCTGAGTTGGTATTTATTTTTGCAGCACATGATCCATAAGCATCAGTAACTACTTCATCTGAAAAAGTATCTAAATAAGTTTTCCAAACCTGAACCCCCGCTTTTTCCCAACCGGTTGGGCTTGGTGTTATCAATAATTCTTCTAAAAATTCTTTCGATGCTTCGTTCATTTGTTTTCTTTTTTTTGGTTATTCGGGCTTAAGATATTGAATAGATTTTCAATCTGCTGTCATTAAATAACTGATTATAACCCACCGTATTTATTCTTTCTTTTGGTTGATGGGCTTCGCATTTTCCTTCAAAAAAATTCTATGGCTCGCCCATCTTACAATCCTGATTTATTCCATCACTGGCACACAATTAAGACCCGGTTTCGAGACATAGATGTACTAAATCATGTAAATAATGCAGTGTTTAACACTTACTTTGAGGAAGCTCGCATTAATTTTGTTGAAAGTGTACCTGAATTGGGCGATAGTTTTGAAAAAGGTCAGTCTTATGTTTTGGTTAAATGTACGCTAGAGTATCTGAAACCTATTACTTACCCTTCTACTTTGCTTATTGGTTCCGGATTTTTAAAAATTGGGAACTCCAGTATAGAGGCATTTCAATCTATTTATGAGGCGAGTGAAAAACAGCTTCATGCAGTTGCTTATACCAAAGGAGTTTGGTTTGATTTGAAGGCACAAAAACCAACAAAATTCCCTGACATAAAAGGTATTGAAAAGATGATGGTCGCTCTGGATGGATAAAAGCACACGTTATAAGATATTCAACGATCCCGTACAAGGATTTATAACTGTACCTAAGGGCATAATTTTAAAACTCATAGATCACCCTTACGTTCAAAGGCTTCGAAGAATTCGTCAACTTGGTCTTGGGTATCTGGTTTTCCCCGGTGCAGAACATTCTCGGTTTTCTCATGCGCTAGGTGCACTAGAACTTGGACAGCGTGTGCTACAAAACTTGCGTGAAAAAGACACAACAATCAGCGATAATGAATTCGAAGGCACATTAATAGCACTTTTATTGCATGATGTAGGCCATGGCCCGCTTTCTCATACTTTGGAACACACGCTCATCAAAAATTTTACCCACGAGAAGATGAGCCTAGCCATCATGAAAGAGTTAAATATTCAATTTGATGGAGCGCTAGATACGGCTATTCAGATTTTTACGAATCAGTATCCCAAAAAATTCCTATATCAACTAGTATCATCTCAACTTGATCTCGATCGACTGGATTATTTACGGCGCGATAGTTTTTTTACTGGAGTGTCTGAAGGAACGGTTGGTATCAATCGCATTTTAAAAACAATGCGAGTTTTCAATGGTAACATCGTAATTGAGAAAAAAGGTATATATGCTTTAGAAAATTACATTATTGCCCGTCGCTTAATGTACATGCAAGTTTACCTTCATAAAACCGTTTTAAGTGCTGATACATTATTGAGAAGCATTTTTAAGCGTGTTAGTGATTTACTTGATAGTAAAACTCCACTTCATTTTGCATCACCAAAATTGGAGTATTTTGTAAAAGAAAAACCATCGGCAAAGAAATCAATCTCAAAAAAGGTAATAGAATTATATGCTGCATTAGATGATTATGATGTTTACCAAAATATTAAAGAGTGGCAGTATTCTTCCGATTCGATTTTATCAGATTTATGTACTCGATTTTTGAACAGGAATCTTTTTAGAACTACGTTTTTAGATAGTATTCCAAATGAAGAAATGATCGACTCCATTCAGAAACTAACTATCGAAGAACTGAAAAAGAGTGGTATTAAAATTTCGAAAAGTGAATCAACGTATTATTTCAAACTCGAGACAGACAAAACAGAAGCCTACCAATACAGAAATGAGAGTATTTGGATTTTAGATAACAATGAAGCTATTGAGTTCTCCAAGGCTGCTGATACTAAGAGTATTATCGCATTAACAGAGCCACTAGTTCGCCATTATGTGGTTCACCTAAAATCTATTCAGGTTTAATCTCAGCATATTCCTTAAGTCGCTTCACCACACCGGTTAAAAATAGATAGTCGTATTCTTCCGCAGCCTGAATTAATTTCTGCATTGCCTCAGTGAATACAATAGTTGGGAATCTGTCAAGAAAATAAGATTCAGACAATCTCTCGAAATATTGTTTTTCGATAATAGTTTGAATTGATCTGCTAGCAGTTGTATCTAGGTTATGGATGAAATCAGCTACTTCATTCGGCCCTAATTCTTCCTCTGAATCACTTTCTACATCGTCTTCATTAAAAAAAGAAACAACTTCTTGATCAAATACTTTTTGAATCAGACCAAGTAATTCATTTTCCCTAAATGGTTTTTGTAAATAATCCGTAAATCCTTGCTCCAGTAACTCTGTTCTACCACCCATCGCTCCTGCCGTAACAGCTATTATTGGCATGTTTTGATATTTCCAATCACGAGAGCGAATTTTAAGCATGGCTTCAATTCCATCCATCACGGGCATATTTATATCCATCAGAATCACATCAGGATTATAATCTTCAATAAGTGATAACGCTTCTAAACCATCTTCTGCTTCTCTGTGATCAATACCGTTTTCATGTAAAATAATTCGGGTAATTGTTCTATTTGGCAACAAATCATCTACTATTAGAACTTTTGCAGCTCCGGTTCGATGAATTTCTAAATTACTATCACTATTGCCGGAAATCGTAAGCATTTGCTCAGGAGCCTGTTTTACAATTTCAACAGGAATAGTCATTGTGACTAAAACTCCATCCCTTTCATTGTTCTTCAGGGCAATCTCACCCCCAAGAAATTGAATAATTCTTTTACTTAAGGTTAATCCTAAACCTGTACCTGAATTCTTAAGTGGTTCACTTTGCCAAAATGGTTGAAAAACTTCATCAATCTGGTTTTCAAGTATACCAACACCTGTATCAGAAATGAATACAGAAAGAGAGTAGTTATCGTTATTGTGATTCACTTTGTATTTAAATTCAACTTCACCCGTCTCGGTAAACTTAATTGCATTATTTAGCACATTCTTAAGTACTAATGACATTCTGGTAAAATCTGTTATCACGTATTCGGGCGCAGAATCATCCGGGATATAATTAAATGCTAAATCCTTTGTTTTGGCAATTTCAGAAAAGCGATGAGCATAATTTTCCATAAAAGGCTTCAGGAGCATTTTCTCTTCAAATGCTTTTGTGTGGCTCGCTTCTAAATTCGAAAGTTCTAGTATATCATCTACCATACTAAGAAGTTTTTCACCCGCATTCTTTATTTCAGAAATATGGCCTTTTTCATCCGGTAAAACGGTAATGTTTCTCTCTAAAATTTGTGAATAACCAAGTATGGCATTTAAGGGCGTTCTAAATTCATGCGATAAACTCGAAATGAAATTCGATTTAGCTTCACTTGCATTTTCAGCAATTTCTTTGGCTCGTAATAATTCTTTTTCTGCGCTAATTCTTGCAGTAATGTCTCTGGCAACCGATTGTAGACCTATTACTTCATCACCTAAGGTTATTAATGTGGTTTTTTGGCCCAACCAATAATGTGTCCCATCTAAGGCTTCTACTCTGAATTCTATGTAATCTATACCATTTTCTTCATTCAATTTTTGAGTGAAGAAATCAACCAATTGAGGCAAATCTTCTTCCACAACTATATTCTTGATATTTAGCTGCCTCAGGAAATCTGTATCATATCCTAGAATTTTTGTAATGGCAGAGTTGGTATAGAGTAAATTTCCGGCAATATCGGTTCGGTAAATTATATCATTTGCTGACTCAACTAATTGCTGATATTCGATTTGTGCGTTGAACAGACGTTTCTCGACTTTCTTCTTTTCTGAAATATCTGTTATCAGCAGCAATACATACATTCTTTGATTTTCTTTCTTATAGACCGTTCTCTTTTGAATGTTTAACCAGACATCTGTTTTAAAACGCTTAATTCGATAGTTATAGCTTACTTGCGTTGCTCCCTTCTCCGTAATTTTTTCATCACTTTTAGATAAGGCCTCTAAAAGATCCGGTTTCAAAGGTAATCGCTGAAGTTTTTTATTTTTGATTTGATTGGGTTTAAATCCTAATAAATCATTAAAACCCTTGTTGGTTAATAGAACAGTTCCGTCACTATTTAGTAAAGCTATAGCCTGATCATGCTCATTAATAAGCGTATCAATAAAAAACTCTTGAAGACCGGAATTATATTTTCTGGTGATTATCCAATAAACACCAACAAATAATGCAATCGTTAGAACGGCTATAATTAAAACAATTACATCAGAGTACCCGAGGAATAAAAGTGAGATGTAATCCAAAAATGTTTAGTCTAATTTACATTTTAAATTACGTAAACTATTAGGCGAAAGGAGTTAGCATTTCTTAATGCTCTAAGCGCATGTATTCTAAAAACCGCAAGTTTTCATGATCTTCTTCCTTCACTAATTGCCACTTCCGTCCTATTTTATCGCGATATTCGGGGAAGTACGTATCTCCTTCATATTCTTTTTTTATCTCTGTTATGAGTAATCGATCAGCATTATCCAATATCTCTCTATAAAGAACTCCTCCTCCAATTATAAAAACTTCATTCACATTTAAAGTTTTAAAAGCCTCTTTTAATGATGTATAAGTTTCAACATTATTATACTTCTTAGATCGTGATAGAACTATGTTTTTTCTTCCGGGAAGCGGCTTTTCATTGAGTTCTTCAAATACCCCTCTCCCCATAATAATCGTCTGACCAATAGTATTTCTTTTGAAGTGTTTTAAGTCTTCGGGGTATTGCCAAGGAAGTTGGCCATCTTTCCCAATCACTAAATTTGGATCATGCGCAGCAATCAGCGTAATGATCATACAGCAACCTCAAACCGAATCACTGGATCAGGATTGTAGTTTTCGAGTGTAAAGTCATCAAATGAAAGTTCATCAACGGGCTTTTTCGCAATGTTTAAAGTTGGCAATTCCCTAGTAGCTCTTTTTAGCTGTTCTTTTAATCCGTCTATATGATTAACATAAATGTGAGCATCCACTATTGTATGAGCGAATGTTCCTGCTTCAAGACCAACTTCTTGAGCAATGGCCATTGTTAATGCTGAATAACAAGCTAAATTAAAAGGAATGCCAAGCGCAATATCACCTGATCTTTGCGTTAAATGGCAGTTTAGCTTGCCGTCCTGAACATTAAAAATATACATGATATGACACGGCGGTAACGCCATTTGGGGCAATAAACCGGGGTGCCACGTGCTTACTACAATTCGGCGACTATTCGGATTTGTCTTAAGCATTTCAATAGCGCGTTGAACCTGATCAAATTCTTTACGAATCCATTCTCCTTCTTTTGATTGATCTAAATATGGAAATCTTCTCCATAAAACAGGATAAATTGGACCAACATGACCATCTTCATTTGCCCAAGCATCCCAAATGTGGCAATTATTTTCGTCACGCAACCACCGAACATGATCCTCTCCACGTAAGTACCATAGCAATTCAAGTATTACAGATCTGAAATAAACCTTTTTGGTTGTTAAGAGTGGAAATCCTTTGGATAAGTCCACTTTATAGAATTCAGCAAAATTTGATATAGTATCAGTACCTGTTCTATTTTCTTTTCTAACCCCGTTTTCCAGTACATTTTTTACAAGGTCGTGGTAGACTTTCATTGGCTAAATTTATTAGAGTAAAAATTCACTTAAGAAAAATAATGCAATTGAAAAATAAATAATGATTCCGCTTACATCCACAATAGTTGCAACAAAAGGTGCGGATGAAACGGCAGGATCTAAGCCCATTTTAGTAAGAAAAAATGGTAGCATAGCTCCAACAAAATTTCCGAATAATACAATTATAAGAAGGCTTAGTCCTATTACTGATGCGGTCATAATCATTTCATATCCAACTGTATTTCCTGCAATTACATCCCAGGCAATAAGAGTTACAAAACCAAGTAGACCAATTAAACCACCTAGCATTAAACCGGAAGTAAGTTCTCGAGAAAATACCATCTTCCAATCGTCGAATTTAATGTCATCTGTTGCTAAAGCGCGGATTACTAACGTAGCAGCCTGCGCACCGGAATTGCCACCGCTCGAAATAATTAGCGGTACAAAAAAGGAAAGAAAAACAATTTTGGAGAGCAATTCTTCGTATTGCCCCATAGTTAGAGCTGTTAATATTTGACCCACAAAAAGCACAACTAACCAACCCAGTCTCTTTTTTACCATTTTAGTGATGGAAGTTTGAGAATAGTAATCGTCTAGGGCATCCATCGCTGCCATTTTCTGCATATCCTCAGTTGTCTCTTCTTCTGCAACGTCAATCACGTCATCAACAGTAACAATACCAACTAAAACATCATCCGAATCAATTACTGGTAGGGCAATTCTATTATATTTGGCAAACATTTTAACGGCTTCTTCCTGATCATCAAACACATGTAATGCGTTAAAAGAATCATCCATTAAATCCTCGATGGTAGTATCAAATTCAGAAACAATTAATTGAGTTATTACCAAATCATCAATTAAACGCTCTTTATCATCAACAACATAAATTACGTTTAAAGTCTCAGCTACATTCGCATATTTCCGGATATGTTCCATACTTCGAGCCACCGTCCATTCAGACTTTACACGAACGTATCTAGGAGTCATTAGACGACCGACACTATCCTCAGGATATCCAAGCATTTTTTTTACCTGCTTCTGATCCTCCGGACGCATTGTGCTCATCACCATTTGGGTGAGATGACCTGGCAATTCTTCGAGAAGAGCAACTAACTCATCGGGCTCTAGATTGCCCATTACATCCGTTAGTTGCTGTTTTGTGAAAAGCTCTATTAATTCTCCCCCTTTTCCCGAAGGCATTTCTGCAAACACATCCGCTGCCGTTGATTTCTTTAGTAAACGAAATACAACTGCTGCAATATCACCATCTAATTCCGCGAGTAATTCCGCAATATCCACTGCAGGAACGTCTGTGAGCACCTCCTTTAGAGCCACCCAATTCTTAGCTTCAATAAGCTCTTGAAATTCCGGTTTTAGTAGCTGAACTAGCATAAATCTACAGCCTGTGATGAGAGTTTTAAGGGGTGATCAGAACCAGCTAAGAATCGTGCTTAATCATTCAAAAAACAAGTAAGTTAGGGCAATTCTTTAGTTCAGACCTAGTGATTGAAGTGCAACCTCAGCTGCAAGTTGCTCGGCTTTTTTCTTACTCTTACCAATGCCAATACCATATTCGTCAACACCAATTAGAACCTTAACTTCAAATGTTCGATTATGTCCCGGACCTGACTCATTTATCAATTTATAATGAGGAAGAGGTAATCGTACGGCTTGTGTGTATTCAAGCAAAGCACTTTTGTAATTATCAACTGTGGTAACAAGATCATCAAAATCAATAAACTGATTATAGACTTTTTCAACAAAATGAAAGGCGTTTGAATACCCTTTTGTAATATATATGGCGGCTATTATTGATTCAAAAACATCCGCTAAAATGCTGTTCGAAATTTTTACAGCAGAGTTATTGTCCCCCATTTCCATAAGCTCTTCGAAACCCATTTTTTTAGATAAATCAGCTAAGGTCTCACCACGAACTAACTTAGCCCTGATTTTGGTTAGGAAGCCTTCATCTTTTTTGGGGTAACGATTGAATAGAATTTCAGCAGCTATAAGATCAAGTACGGCATCACCAAGAAATTCAAGTCTTTCATAGCTATCATATTTGGCGTATTGCTCTAAAGACACCATAGATCGATGCCTTAAAGCGCGTTGGAAAAGAGAAGGATCATCGATTTCAGTCTCGATGATTTTTTCCAGATTGAGAATTCGGCTGCTTTTATCGGTAGCGGTTTTTCCGATATTGGAAAAGAATGACCGGAAAAGAGACCGCATATTATTCCTCGTATTTCTTGAATACTAAGGTTGAATTATGTCCACCAAAGCCAAAAGCATTATTCATTGCATATTTAACATCTCGAACTTCGGCTACATTTGCAGTATAATTTAGATCACAATCGGGATCTTGATTGTCAACATTTATTGTAGGTGGGATCATACCATGATATATCGCCAACAAAGCTGCCACAGATTCTATAGCGCCGGCTGCCCCAAGCGTATGCCCGGTCATCGACTTAGTAGAATTTAAATTCAAGTTATAAGCATGATCGCCAAATACTTTTTTTATAGAATTAGTTTCAGCAACATCACCAAGAGGTGTTGAAGTTCCATGCATATTTATATGATCTACATCTTCTGGTTTAATTGATGCAGATGCAAGTGCATTATTCATAGCCAATTGTACTCCACCACCATCAGGATCCGGAGCGGTAATATGGTAAGCATCAGCTGAGTATCCATAACCTGCAATTTCGCCGTATATACGGGCACCTCGAGATTTGGCTGATTCTAATTCTTCCAAAAAGAAAATACCAGCACCTTCTCCTAAAACAAATCCATCTCTATCAACATCAAAGGGACGCGAAGCACGTTCCGGCTCATCATTCCGAGTTGACATTGCTTTCATGGCATTAAATCCAGCGATACCAATTCTTGTAATCGGCGCTTCTGTGCCACCTGTTACTGCATAGTCTGATTGACCATATCGAATCATATCGTAGGCAATCCCAATATTATGAGAACCCGTAGCACATGCTGATACTACACAAAAATTTGGTCCTCTAAATCCATGTCGAATTGAAATTTGACCGGAAACCAAATCTGGTATCAACATTGGAATAAAGAATGGAGAAACTCCTCTAACTCCACGTTCATGAAGTGAAATGGACTGATCGTAAAAAGTTTTCATACCACCAATTCCGGTGCCAACAATAACTGCTACTCGATCTTTGTCGATTTCTTCCAAATCAACACCTGAATCTTCTAACGCTTCGCGAGTGGCTATGATGGCATAATGTGCCACTAGATCGAGCCGTCGCCCATCTTTGCGTTCGAAATAATTCTCAGATTTATAATCTTCGATCTGAGCGGCAAACTTTGTTGGTAAATCTTTGGTATCGAAATGCTCGATTGAACGAGCACCACTTTTCCCCGAAATAAGTCCAGTCCAGAAATCAGGAGCGCTCTTACCAATTGGAGTAAGAGCGCCTATACCCGTAATTACGACTCTTCGTTCACTCATGAGAAGTGAGAACTAGTAAATTTAAGATAATTGACCAGATAGGTAAGTTACTGCATCACCTACGGTTGCAATATTTTCTGCGTCTTCATCAGGGATACTGAGATCGAATTCCTTTTCGAATTCCATGATTAGCTCAACGGTATCTAGAGAATCTGCGCCAAGGTCGTTGGTGAAATTTGCGTCAGCTGTAACCTCTGAATCATCAACTCCTAATTTGTCAACGATAATGGCTTTTACTTTTGATTCTACATCTTTTGACATAATGTGTCCTAATTATATAGTTATTGGTAAATTTTTATTATAAAACTCGAGAAAATTAAACATTCGGTAGAGGATGCGCAACCATTTACATGGCCATTCCACCATCTACTCGAATTACTTCACCTGTTATGTATGAACTCATATCAGATGCTAAAAAAACAACAGCGTCAGCAACTTCTTGTGCTTCACCTGCACGCCTTAATGGAGTGGCTGCTTTAATACTATCTAGCACTTTATCACCAAGCGAATCAGTCATATCAGTGGTGATATAACCTGGGGCGATTACATTTGCTCGAATATTTCGGGATGCTAATTCCTTTGCATAAGATTTTGTAAATCCGATTATTCCTGCTTTTGATGCTGCATAGTTCGATTGACCTGCATTACCATTAATACCTACTACCGAGCTGATGTTTACAATAGAGCCACTTTTGTTTTTCATCATCGGTCGTGCGCAGGCTTTAGAATAGTTGAAGATACTCTTCAAATTTGTGGTAATGACATCATCCCATTCTTGTTCAGCCATTCGTAAAATTAGATTATCACGAGTGATGCCGGCATTGTTAACAAGCACATCCAATTTGCCCCAATCAGAGACTATTTCATTAATTACTTGTGTAGCACCATCAAAATCAACCGCGTCTGCTTGAATGCATTTTGCTTTCCTGCCCATAGCCTCAATTTCTGCTTTCACTTCATTTGCTGAATTTGCAGAACGAGCGTAGGTAATTGCTACATCAGCCCCAAAATTTGCTAATGAGAGTGCAATTGCCTTACCAATTCCTCTACTACCGCCCGTTACCAAGCAAGTTTTTCCTTCTAGTGATAATCCCATAATAATTTTATTGATGACCTGAAATTTCAGCTTTTCTATATGTTCTTTTTACTAATCCTTGCAGAACTCTACCCGGTCCAACTTCAACGAATGATGTAGCTCCGTTTTCCATCATATTTAATAATGTTTGAGTCCAACGTACAGGATTCAACAGTTGATTTAGTAAATTACTTCGTATTTCTTCAACATCGGAAGTTGGCAACGCCTTATAATTACTGTATATAGGACATGTTGGAATATGAATTTCGAGATTTTCTAATTCCGATCTTAACCCATCAAAAGCTGGTTGCATTAAGCTGGAGTGAAATGCTCCACTTACGGGTAGCAACTTTGCCATCCGAGCACCTCGTTCGGTTGCTATTTCTACTGCTTTTTCAACAGCAACAACATATCCTGAAATCACTAATTGTCCGGGGCAGTTAAAATTGGCAGCTACAACTTCTTTGTTTGTAATTTCTGTTGCTTCAGCACAAATATTTTCGACAACATCGTCATCCATTCCAATAACGGCTGCCATAGTACCTTGATTTTGAGTGCCGGCTTGCTGCATTAATTGGCCGCGCTTGCGAACAATTTTAAGTGCATCATCAAAAGCAACTGCGCCACAGGCTACCAAAGCACTAAATTCACCTAGACTGTGACCTGCAACCATATCTGGTTTAGTGTCTAAGGTTTCAAATAAAGCTACAGAATGAAGAAAGATAGCCGGTTGTGTAAATTCTGTTTGTTTTAGAGACTCTTCTGGTCCTTCAAACATTATGGAAACCAAATCGATGCCAAGAATTTCATTGGCATCATCAAAACGAGATTTGAAATTCACATTCGTTTGAAAATGATCCTTTCCCATTCCTACGAATTGAGATCCTTGCCCCGGAAATAGATACGCTTTAGCCATTACAAACTCCATTTAACATAAACAGCACCCCAGGTAAAGCCACCCCCGAATGCAGCAAGAACTAAATTATCCCCTTTTTTCAATTGATCTTTCCAATCATATAAACATAAAGGAATGGTAGCGGCTGTAGTATTGCCATACTTATTAATATTGATCATAACCTTATCGGATGAAATTCCCATCCTTTTGGCTGTGGCATCAATAATTCGCAAATTAGCTTGATGTGGTACTAACCAAGTGACATCATCTGCTGATAAATTATTCTTTTCCATTATCTCAAGAGAAACATCTGCCATTCCAATGGTAGCTTTCTTGAAAACAGTGCGTCCGTCCTGACTTATTGAATGCTGTCCAGCATCAACAGTTTCATGCGAAGCCGGATGAAGAGAGCCCCCCGCATGTTGATAAAGACCACAATTTGTATCCCCTTCTGTATGATGTATACTGCTAATTATTCCAGTCTCATCCTCTGATTCTTCTAAAAGTACAGCTCCAGCACCATCGCCAAACAAAATACAGGTAGTTCTATCTGAATAGTCAAGTATTGAGCTCATCTTATCTGCACCGACAATTAAAACTTTTTTGGCGTTACCTGCCTCAATAAAAGTAGCTCCTGTTGTTAACGCATAAATAAAACCGGAACAAGCTGCAGATAAATCAAAGGCGAAAGCGTTTTTTGCACCAATCATGTCTTGCACTAAACAGGCCGTTGCGGGAAACATATAATCCGGCGTAACAGTGGCAACAATAATTAAATCGATTTCTAATGGGTCAACTCCGGCTACTTCAAGTGCTTCTTTCGATGCCTCAGCACCCATAAATGCAGTAGCTTTGTCAGGATCTTTTAAAATTCTACGTTCGCTAATACCTGTACGCGTCCTAATCCACTCATCGTTTGTATCAACTAATTTTTCAAGTTCAAAATTAGTTAAACGATATTCCGGAAGATAATGCCCAACTGCAGATATCTTAGCTCTTTTTATTTCCATAAAATGGTTTTGATCAATTTAGAGATGCTACAATCTTACCGTTTATGTCACTTTCAATGCAACTTACGGCCGATTTTATCATGTTTTTAATTGCTAAAGCTGAACTGCCACCGTGGCCAACTATACTTACACCATTTACTCCCAAAAATGGTAAACCACCAACTCTTTCATAGTTAAAGGGAGAAAACGCCGATTTCAGAACAGTTTGGATACTTTGTATTTGATTAGCTTCAAGGTCGGATTTTTGAATAGCTGATCCAACCATTTTCATGAGGGCATCCGGGATAGACTCGCCAAACTTAAGTAAAATATTGCCCACCATACCATCAGAAATGAAAATATCGGCTTTTGCAGGAAAAATATCTCGACCTTCAATATTTCCAACAAATCCTTCCACTTTTTTTAATTCAGCATGAATGGATTTTGTAATCTCAGTTCCTTTTTCGTCTTCTTCCCCAACGTTCAGAAGTCCTATTTTAGGTTGCTCAATGCCCATTATATGCTTGCAAAATATTTGCCCCATTTTTGCAAACTGAACGGCCATTTCCGGTTTTATTTCCAAGTTTGCACCGGCATCAACTAACAATCTAAATCCTTTAAGAGTTGGATAGTATGATGCAATTGTAGGTCTTGAAACGCCTTGTAATTTGCCAAGAATAAAGGTTGAAGCAGCTAAAAGTGCACCTGTGTTTCCTGCTGATACAAACCCATCACATTTACCTGCTTTGTGCAAACTTAAGCCAATAGTAATTGATGAATTACGTTTGTTTTTAACTGCCGATGCAGGTGATTCTTCCATTCCAATTATTTCAGGGGCATCCACAATTTGAACTCTATCAGAATCATAGCTATGGTTCTTTAATTCATTAGTAATAATATCTTGTGGACCTACAAATAATATCTGTAGATTAGAATCTTCAGAAAGAGCATCTAAAGCCCCTTCCACAGGATTCTTGGGGAAATAATCGCCACCGGCTGCATCAACAGCAATAATCATGATGCTTTAGTTAGCTACATTAATTACCTGACGTCCGCGGTAATAACCGCAAGCAGGGCATGCATTGTGATATTTATGTAATTCACCACAGTTAGAGCATTTTGCTAATGTAACGTCAGCAATTGCGTGATGAGATCTTCTTTGATCTCTTCTGGCCTTTGAAATTTTTCTTTTAGGATGTGCCATGATCTATATACTAAATAATTATTTCTTTAAATCTTTAAGTGCCGCCCATCTTGGATCCATGGTTTCTTCTTCCACATCAGAATTGCCAAAAGATTGAGTTTCAAACTCTTTAACATTTCCGTTTTCATCCAAAAATCGGGGGTGTAATTTCTTTGCTGGTAAATGAAGCAGAATGGTATCTAACACATCCTGTTCAATGTTTATCTCGTTTCTTTGAGTGTTTATTGTTCTGATGGAACCACGTTCGTCGGCTGCCTCTTCTGTTAAATCGAATTTAAACAAAATTTCATAAGGCATGGAAACATGATATAAAAAAGCATCCAACGAACGATCACATACCAATTCAATATCTGCGTCAATATTTAGCTTAACGCGTATGAAGTGAGCAGTTTTTTCAAATTCTAACTGTACTTTTCCAGTGTCAATTGAAAGTTTGCCCAAATCAATAGATTCAGGTTTTAGCTGTAATAGCCCGGAACTTTTTCCATCAGGTATTTCAAAGATCTTAAAGGTAAACATAGTCATCTCCTTTACAGCCGAAAAAGATACGGAACTTAGTGTTGTTGTACAATCAGTTAAACAAGCCAAAAAGCCTTTGTTCGATTAACTCAATTATTTTGCCTAAATCCTCTGGATTGTTTACAAAATCGAGATCATCGGTATCGATAATTAACTTTTCAAATGGATATCTGTCAATCCAATCTTCATATAATCTGTTTAAACGTTCAAGATAATCGATGCGAATGGTATTTTCATAGTCCCTACCGCGCTGCTGAATCTGTCGAACCAAAGTTGGGACTTGAGCTCGCAAATATATAAGCAAATCAGGTGGGCGTAAATAGTGACTCATCTCGTGAAAAAGAGCCTCGTAATTATTAAAATCACGATCGCTCATCAAATTCATCTCGTGCAAATTTTTAGCAAAAATCTCCACATCTTCATAGATCGTACGATCTTGAATTAAACTAACTTCCTGCTCAAGCATCTCTTTTTGGTGATGGAATCTGCTTGATAGAAAATAAATCTGAAGGTTGAAGCTCCAGCGAAGCATGTCATCGTAGAAATCGGCGAGATAAGGATTATCATCTACCGATTCATAAAAAGCTTCCCAATTAAAATGTTTTGACAGCAAGCCGGTTAAGGAAGATTTACCTGCTCCAATGTTTCCGGCAACTGCTATATATTTTGACTTTGACTGTTCTTGCACTATTTCAATTCTTAATCTTTTCCAAGTAGACGGTACATTGCTTTTTTGTAATCTTCAACACCAGGTTGATTAAAAGGATTAACTCCTAAACTATAAACAAATACACCAGTTGCAAGCTCAAAGAAATAAATGAGCGAGCCCATGTTTTCCTCATTCAATGCATCTATGGTGATATTTACAATTGGAACATTTCCATCCTGATGGGCTTCTGTTGTTCCTAACCTAGCCTTCGTATTTATGTCATGCAGGGTTCTCCCTGACAGATAATTGAGCTTATCATCATCACCAACCATGTTATGAACTTCGATTGAAGAAAACGATTCTTTTACTATCAAAAACGTTTCCATCAATGATCGTTTACCTTGCTGTATGAATTGGCCAATGCTATGTAAATCTGTTGAAAAACTAGCAACTGTTGGAAAGATACCCTTTCCTTCTTTTCCTTCACTTTCACCGTATAATTGCTGAATCCAGCCCCCGAAAGAGGCTAATTCCGGCTCAAAGCATGATATTACATCAATAGTTTTTCCAGATTTATGTAATGCATTTCTTAATGCTGTGTATTCCAGAATTTCTTCCGATTCATCTTCATAATGATTATATGCTGCAACTGCGCCATAAAATAGAGACTTGATATCCAAACCGGCAACTGCAATTGGCACTAAACCAACTGGTGTTAATACCGAAAATCTACCACCAATATCATTTGGTATGATGAATTTCTTATACCCCTTTTTATCAATAAGTTGATTTAGAATTCCACCATCAGCACTGGTCGTGCAAATGATCTTTTTACTTGCTTCGTCACCATACATTTCTTCAAGCGAATCGCGAATTGCCCGAAATGAAAGTGCAGTCTCCAGTGTAGATCCTGACTTTGAAATTACATTTAAATATACCGATTTGTAACTACCATCAGGTTTCGGTTTTTTAATGTATGCCAGCAGCTCTTGAAGATACTTTCCACCCATGTGATGACCGGCATATAAAATCTCTGGTCCGTTTGATTCAAAATGTGGAGAAAGTGCATCAATCACGGCTTTTGCGCCAAGATATGAGCCTCCAATCCCACAAACTATGAAGATATCAGCATCCTTTCGGATATTTGCTGATAAAGAATCAATTTCTTCCAGAATTGCATCATTCGGTTTAGATAAAATATCCCTCCAACCTAACCATTCTGATCCGGGTCCTGTTTTTTCTACTAAATGTTTGTAACCTAAATCGGTTTTGCTGCGCGCAGAAATATAGGCATCGTCATTTAAAAAGGATCGTGCGATCCTAACATCACAATTAATCATAATTTATCTAAGAAGTTGTGCGAGTTGAACAAGAGAGTAGTCTAAATTCTTTTTCTTTGAGACTGCCACCCTCATTGGTGTAATTTTTAGAGCATTGTTTACTATTCCCACCATTATTTCGCTATGACCTTCAGTTAACACACGCACCGCTGCAGCTCCCAATCTACTTGCAAGAACACGATCTCTGGCAGATGGTGAACCACCTCGTTGTATGTGTCCAAGGATACAAACTCGTACGTCATATTGTGAAAAATCATCATGTATTTTCTCCGCGAGGTGAAGTGCACCACCGGTTTCGTCACCTTCTGCAACAACAACTAAACTGCTTCTTTTTTGTTCTTGAAGCATATTTTTTAATAAGTTTTTTACCTCTTCGATATTTGTGAGTTCTTCAGGCAATAGGGCTATTTCTGCTCCAGTTGCAATGGATGTTTCCAGAGCGATAAAACCAGCGTCGCGCCCCATTACTTCAACCAAAAACATTCTATCGTGCGCATCCGCTGTATCTCGAATTTTATCTATGGCTTCAATAGCTGTATTAAGTGCTGTGTCATAACCGATAGTTTCGTCTGTACCAATAATATCGTTATCGATGGTTGCAGGTATACCAACCACATTAATTCCATGTTCTTTGGCTAAAAAATTGGATCCTGTAAAAGTTCCATCGCCACCAATTACCACAAGAGCATCAATTCCTAATTCCTTGAGATTAGCAGCTGCTTTAGCTCTCCCTTCTTTAGTTCTAAATTCCTGAGAGCGAGCTGATTTTAGAATAGTACCACCTCTTTGAATGATATTTGAAACATCATGAGTTCCAAATTCTTTGAAATCTCCATCAATTAATCCTTGATAGCCTCGATATACAGCATGAACTTGAATTTTTGTTGCCGCTGCACTGCGCACTACTGCTCGAACAGCTGCATTCATTCCTGGTGAATCGCCACCGCTTGTGAGTACAGCTATTGATTTTACTTCCGAAACGGGATCTAGCATAGAACTAATAAATTATGATAAAGAGTGAGAAAATAGCCTGAAATAATTGTTACTAAGAATAGCTAACTTTAAAGGCATCCAAGTTTAAGAAAATTTGAACACATTTAATGATCGATAGTGCAGAACTAGAAAGAATTAATACAGAAACTGTGTCAAGGAAGTCCTTAGAGGAAATAACCTTGCCGGTTAAGCCACATTTGCATGAGTTTCGGCACTTTTTTAAAGAAACGATTAAGACGGATGTGCGACTTTTAGATACAATTATTAAATATCTTTTAAAACAGAAAGGTAAAGAGTTAAGACCTACACTGGTATTTATGTCAGCCAATTTATTTGGGGGAGTTAACCAAAAAAGTCATGTTGCTGCAACTATGATAGAATTGGTACACACCGCGACATTAATTCATGACGACGTTGTGGATGAAGCAAATACTCGGCGAGGATTGGTTAGCATCAATAAAATTTGGTCGAATAAGGCCGGTGTTCTTTTAGGGGATTTTTTGTTTTCAAAAGGCTTGCAAATTGCATTGCAGTTTAAAGCCTATCAAATGTTGGAAATTCAATCGAGAGCCGCTCAAAAAATGAGTGAAGGAGAATTGCGACAGCTTAAAACTGCCGGAATGTTTAACATGACCGAGAATCGCTATTTCCAGATCATATCAGAAAAAACAGCGAGTCTAATATCAACGTGTTGCGAAGTGGGAGCTGTTTCGGCAACGGATAGTGAAGTGCATCATGAGCTAATGAGGGAAATTGGCGTTTGTATCGGAATTGCGTTTCAGATTAGGGACGATCTATTTGATTATGGTGTTTACGATATTGGTAAGCCAACCAGAAATGATATTCAAGAACGAAAAATTACATTACCCTTTATTAAAGCAATAGAACACGCAGATAAAAGAGAGGCGATTAAAATTCGTGCTTTAATGAAGAAGCGTAAAAAACGAAGTTCAGATGTAGATCAGATAGTTAGTTTTGTGCATAATAATGGTGGCATGGAATATGCAAAAAATTCTATGTATGAGTATGCCAATAAAGCCATTTCACTTCTCGAGCAGTTGCCATCCTCAGCGCATAAGCAAGCATTTGTTGATCTTATTCATTTCATAATTACACGAAAAAAGTAGGTGGCTCAAGAACATCTTTTTATCTCTGATGTTCATCTTGGTGCTTTCGATCAAGCTTCTGAACAAATAATTGAATCCGATTTAATCGATTTGATTCAATATGCCATTGACAAGAATGCCAGATTGTACATATTAGGCGATTTGTTTGATTATTGGATGGAATTTCCAAATTCAGATTTTGTACCGAAAATTGGAAAAAAAACCTTGGACAAATTTGAGGAATACAATAAGTGTGTTGAACCCTGTTTGTACATTACCGGAAATCATGATAATTGGACATTGGGACATTTCGAGTCCCTTGGATTTGAGGTAGAATCTGAATTCAAAGTATTAAACGTCTTTGAGAAAAATATTTTTTTGATGCATGGAGACGGAAAATATAAAAACAGCAAAAAGCTCACTCGCCCAATTCTACACAAAATTCTTCGAGACAAAATATTTATAAAATTATATCACGGTTTATTACCCAAAAACATGGCTTTAACGTTGATGAAAGTTTTTTCTAATTCAACCAGAAAACTTGATCGTAGAGATTCAAAACCATTAAACAATAATGCTGAGTTTATTCTGAAACAGAAAAATGTTGACATAGTTATGACCGGGCATGATCATATTCCACGTTTGGAAACTTTTAATTCAGGATTGTATATAAATCTAGGTACCTTTTTCCATCATAGAACGTTGGTGAGAGGTATAAATGGCGTTCTCTCTTTAGTGCAATGGGATGCACAAAATCAACAATTCACAGCATTCAAAACTTTAACTTAAATGGGTTCTTCGAATTACGATCCAATAGATCAGCACCGATATTTTAATGATCCGGCATATCGAAAACGAATACTTAAGGAGCGAGAAGAAGGATCGAACATTCCAAAAACTGAAAGCAAATCTGCCCCAAATATAACTAAACGAATATTCGCATTTACAGGCATTTTTCTTTTTGTAAGTTTAATAATTGCTGGTGGATATATCTTTTATTTATTTCAAGGTTTGCCAAGCATTGAACAACTGGAAAACCCCGATACTGCAATTGCTACTGAAGTTCGAAGTCGTGATGGCGTTGTTTTAGATAAATATTTCACAGAAAACAGAACTTGGGTCCGTTTTGATGATATTTCTCCTCATGTTGTTGATGCCTTAGTAGCTACTGAAGATCGTCGTTTTTTCAATCACTGGGGAATGGATATGATTCGCACCTTGGCTATCCCCTATCACATTCTTCGGGGTTCTCCACAAGGTGGCTCTACCATCAGCCAACAGTTAGCACGTAATCTTTATAAAGAAATTGGGCAAGCTTTTTCTGTTTCCCGGAAATTCAGAGAAATGATCACTGCAGTTCAAATTGAAAAGAATTATACGAAACGTGAGATTATTGAGATGTACTTAAATACAGTTGAGTATAGTAACAGTGCTTTTGGAATAGAAGCAGCTTCTCGTACACATTTCAATAAATCGGCTGCAGATCTTAATATCCCTGAAGCTGCTACTCTTGTTGGAAGTGTAAATGCCGTATATGCCTATAATCCCCGATTATTTCCGGAACGCTCAAAACAACGTCGAGATATTGTATTACACTTAATGAACCGCCAAGGATTTATTGATGCTGTACAAAAGGAGCAATTTATTGCTGAAGATATTCAACTGGATTATCAACTACCGAGCAAAGCTGACAGAGTTTCACGGTATTTTGGGGAATATGTGCGCCAAAATGTTACCGGTTGGGCAGAAGAAAATGGCTACGATATTTATACGGATGGTTTAGTGATCTACACTACCATTGATTCTCGATTGCAAAGACATGCAGAATCTTCTGTGCGGATAAAAGTTGACTCACTCCAAAAAATCTTTGAGCGTGAATGGACAACCTATGGTTCCAATGTTTATATGGATCGTTTATGGGATGAATTTCCTAGTTTCAAAGATAGTTTTCTTGAAGATACCGATGAGTATAAAAATGGGTATCAAACCTATGATACAAACATTAGAAAAGTGGTGTTAGATAGTCTAAAACTAGATTCTACCTTTGTTGATTCAGTGTTGAAATCTCGGACGCGATTGGAAGCAAGTTTTGTTGCAATCGATCCGACAAACGGCAATGTTCTAGCATGGGTGGGCGGGTCAAATTATGGAAATGTTCAGTACGACCATGTCTATCAATCTCGAAGACAAGCCGGCTCCACTTTTAAACCCTTTGTGTATGGTGTTGCCATAGATAACGGATACAAACCCTATCACAAATTTTCCAAGTATCCTACAAAATTTTATGATCGTAACGGCAATGTTTGGGCACCGAAAGATCAAACCGTTGCAGAAGGCCCAATCATGGTTTCTCTGCGGGAAGCTCTCGCCAGAAGTATGAATAATATAACCGTACGATTACTTCCCGAGATTGCCGGTGCACCTGATACAAATGAACTTTGGAGATTAGATCCTGCTGCAAGAAAAATTAAAGAGATGGCAACCAATTTAGGGATAGATATGAAAAACACCCCTGCTTATCCTTCTATAGCGTTAGGTACAGCTGAAGTGTCGTTGCTTGAAATAACAAGCGCTTATACAACATTTGCGAACCAAGGTGTTCATATTGATCCAATTGCAATTACAAGAATTGAAGATCGTGAAGGTAATGTATTAGTTGAATATCATCCCGAATACCGACAAGAAGTGATCAGTCCGGAGACAGCGTATATCATGATTGATATGATGCGTGGTGTTATTCGAGGTGGTGAAGGATACAATGGAACCGGTGTAAGACTCCGCAACGTCTATAACGTGCGACAAGATATTGCCGGAAAAACAGGAACCACACAAAATTCTGCAGATAATTGGTTTATAGGTATGACTCCACACATTGTGATGGGTGCATGGGTTGGTGGTGAGGATCGAAGAATTCGATTTCCAACTGATTTAAGTTATAGTATTGGACAAGGTGCTAGAACAGCATTGCCAATTGTAGGTACTTTTATCAATATGGTTACTTCCGATAAAGAAGCCTATTGGGGGTATGATGCATTTTCTCCACCTCCGGGATTTATTATGCCGGAAGACCCTGAAGAGCAACGAAATGAAATGCTTCGCGACAATGAACGTGGGAGAATCGGTTGGTAGGAACTTTTTTAAAAAAAGTTTGTTCAAGCGATTGATTGGTAGTAAGGAATACCTCAATTTAGGTATTGATAAACCGAATACCATCAGCTACCATAAAAATGAAATCATAGTTTTTAAAAAATGATTTTTTTTTGGGTCAGTTTTTTTAAACTTTATCAAACAATAAATCTATAACCTTAAATGGGTACATTATGAACTTGGGGAAAGCTACACACTCTAATTCTCTATTTTTAGCTCTTGCAGCATTAGTTTTTGTTTCAGCAGTAGGTTGCGGCTCGTCCGGTCCAGCTATGACTGAAGCAGAAGCTGCCGCTCAACGTGAGATCGACAAAATGCCAGTATGGTTTTTAAATCCACCTTCTGATTCCGAAGAGTTTCTCTTTGAGATAGCAGAAGTAACTATGAGCCGAAGAAGCTCCGCACGACAATCTGCAATTATCCAAGGCAGAACTGCGCTTAGTGCAAAACTTGGAGTTAAAGTCGAGGCACTTCAAAAACTGTTTGAAGAAGAAGTAACAAATGGTAATGAATCGGTTTACAGCGCTGCATTTACATCAGCCAGCCAAAACGTAATTTCACAGGATTTACGTGCTGCATCTGTTGATGAACAAGCGTATGTACCAACCTCAACAGGTCAGTTCACTGCTTATGTATTAATGAAATTACCTATTGGTGATGCTCGCGAAATCATTGATAATGCATTATCACAGGATGAAGAACTTTATATTCGATTTAAAGAATCTAAAGCATTTGAAGAACTCCAAAATAATCTGCAAAGATTAGGCTTAGATCAATAAATAAGCTTTTTTAGTTTTTTAATTTAACAGGAGCCTAAGCTCCTGTTTTTTCTTTATGGTATAATCGACCATATTAGGGTAAGACTTGGGTTTAAAATTCGATGGTTCATAGCTAGAAAATAAGTTGAAAAATCACTTTTGTGAACAATTTCAATCAATTGTTTGATGAAAATTACTTCTATATTATATTTTAAGTCATCGGGAAATTATACTAACTTCTGTATAATTAATTATATCTTTAATTAAAGATCGAATGCATTTTATTACATTTAATTCGGGGTTTTTTGCTCATAAATTGATCCCGAAAGCAGTACTTGTTTCCTTATTTTCACTTCTGCTTTATACTGCTCAAGCTCAACAGTTAAATGATTTAGTTGTTACGCCGATAGAAAATCCATTTAACACTATTCCGGTTTTTATTGACTACCCGGATGATGCTGCAATTATTGTAACCTCTTCTCTTACAAATTTACGATTTGATTCAAATGTTGAAGTAATTGATGACAAAAGTGACGCTGCAGCCGGTGAGTATCGAATTATAATTCGACCATTTAGGCAAAATATATCTGTTCAGGCGAATGGTTATAAACAGCTACGTTTTACAGTCCCTGTTTCTCAAGCAAGAGAAGTACTGTTTTATTCCATCGAACCTCTTGAAGAAGATGTAGATTTAATACCAACATTTTTCGCATTAACTCCTGCTCAAGCTCTTGATGCTGCCGTTTTCATTGATGGACAAGCTGTAGATGTTTCCAGGGCTGCAAACCTCGAACCCGGTAATCATCAATTAAGAATTGAAAAACAAGGATATCGGACCATAAGTGAAGTTATAGAAATTTCTTCAGATCAAGGTATTCGATCTTATAATCTGGAACAGCTTCAACCACAAACCATAACTATCACCTCTTCCCCTTCTGAAGCTCGTGTTGAATTAAATGATGTAGTAAAGGGAAATACTGATATTCAGCTATTTGAATTTCCGGGTGATTATTTTGTACGTATTTCGAAAGTCGGATATAAATCAGTTCAGCAAACAATAAGTGTAGTTGATAGTAGAGCCAACACATTCAACTTTGTACTTGAAGAATATGGGGGAGAATTAAATCTAAATGTCTCACCTGCAAACGCAAGAGTCAGTTTAAATAACAACCCAGTAAATTTAGTTAATGGAGTGGCAAAAGTAGTACCCGGTACATATACACTTCTTGTTGAGGCAAATGGGTATGACTCATATTCCGAACCTTTGGTGATAACGGAAGACGATGTTATTTCTAGAACTATATCGTTAAATCAAATTGTAGGTAGTTTGCAATTTTCAGTTCAGCCAATATCAGCAAATATTTCACTGCTTGATACTTTTGGCAACTCCATTCAACAATGGCAAGGTGCTCAATACATTCAAGCATTGCCCATTGGAAATTATTCCATTCGCGCAAACGCTATAAATTATCAACCATATTCTGAAACATTCATAATTCGAGAAAATCAGATATCTACATTATCGGCACAAATGGTCTCTGTTTCTGCAGCAGAACTTGCTGCAAAAGAACGGCAGCAGCAATTAGAAGATGATCGACGAAATTACGAGGCAGCCGAAGAAGAGCGTCGAAGTAAAGCAGCTGCAAAAGAACGGAGAACAGGTATTTTCAAACGTTCACCCTTTGGTGGAATGTCTTTTCACTACAATTTATTTGAACTAGATGGGAATGCGTTTCAAACAAATGTAGAAACTGATGAATCATTTGGTTTCGGTATGGGATTTTATAAGTATAAAAATTACAAAACTACCAGTATAGATTTTGTATACAATAGTTATACAATGGTTAGTAATTCCAGCTTACCTGATGAAATAATCTCCTATAATCTGACCGGCGCATTTATTCCAACGTTACCAATTGGTCCATTTTTAATTGGTTATGGTGTGGGATTAGATTTTACCCAATATGAGGATGCAAATGCAACATCCTACTTCTATACCTATGATGCTTTTTATGCTTTTCAGTTTACTTTCAAACCAAAATCCTGGAATTTGGGATTCATGATTGATAACAGAACTAGTTGGGATATCGGAGTTGCAGATATTTATAATCCATGGTCACAGCTTAAATACAGTTTAATATTGTCCTTTCAATAGAAATTATGATGAAAAGCCTTAAATCACTTTTATTGGTCATCGGAATTGGAATGATATTCATTTCATGCGATGAAGAACCGGAAGGAATTCAAAATGCATTATTCGACGATATCGGTAGTACTTCACCAGAGCTAGATTTATCGTTTACTTTTAGAAATGATGTAAATAACCTCATCGATCCGGTTAAAACCCAAAATGGGACTGCAAATTGGAGTGAGCGTATCTATTTCGATGCACTTATTACTAATGGTTTGGACGATTCAGTAAGTGATGTTGAACTGAGCATAACCGGTGTTGATAATGCTAGTTTAATTACTGACTGGAATTCTGCTGTTTTAGACTTCGGGTTCATTTCTAGATTTGATTCGGCTGTACCGGGAACTTATTGGTGTTTTAATTGCAATGAAGCTACTGAAGTTTATCTTGGCAGAACTTGGGTAGTAACAAGTTTATCAGGTTTTGGCACTTCTACAGTTACTATAAATTTAAGAATTACATTTACCTACCAAGGTAGTTTTATCTCTCAGGATTTGACGCATTCGTTTACAATTTTTCCTTAATAAAACTGTATGAAAGTTTTCAACCGAGGTGTAAAAAGTGGACTTTTACTTTTAACCATTATTATGGTTAGCGCTGCATCACTATCTGCACAAGTTGATGAGCGCACTATTAAATTGAGTGGTAATTACTTGTGGGGAGAAGGTTTTGGTGAAGACAGACAAACCGCAGTTAACAATGCAAAAAGAGACTTAATTGAACGATTACAAGTCCGGATAGAATCTGAAGCAAATTTCACTGAACGCGATACCAACGACGACTACTCGGTTGAATTAGAGACTACGACAAACACCTTAAGTAGAATGGAACTCAGAGGGTTGAATTATATGCCGGCAAAGGAACGCCGAGATGGCTCCTGGGAAACCATTGCGTACATCACCAAAGATGATTTTAACACAACGATGGATCTTGAGAGTGACCGATTATTATCCGCCCTAAAAATTGCTATAATTGATGAAAACGATGGCCGTCTGGATGTTGCCATTACTCAGTATATGGAACTATGGGCATCTACTTTTTACTCTCCCGTTCCATTTTACACTAATGCAGATGATCATGGAATTGAATCCGAACTCCGTTCCTTTTTATCCAATAAAATTAGAAACTGGGTTAACTCATTAGCTATTGATGTGGATCGAGTACGTAGTTTATCTACTGCACAAAATTCCGAATTCTATTTCGACTTACTTTTTTCTTATAACGAAATGGCGACTTCAAATCTCGAAATTGCCCTTAATAAGTCCGGGTATGTTGCTCACCCTATCAGAAATGGCCGAACAAGCATTTTTTATGATCTCGCGCCGGAGGAAAGAATTCGATCATTCAATTTTACTTTATCACCGGTGATACCAAATTCAATTGATCAAGAAAAAGCGGCCATATTAGATGGTGTTTTACCAATTCGAGAAATCACTCTTGATATTGATTTCAGTGACGTTATTGATATCAATTTTAATATCATTGAAGAATCAGAGAATACATTCACTTTTGTTCCAATATTAAAAAACCTAAGTGTATATAGTCTGGAATGGGATTTTGGTGATGGTGAGACTTCGAAAGAAACAACCCCTACTCATGATTTTGGGGCTGATTTCACCGGTAGTTTAATTTCACTTATTATAAATTCATCCGGCGATTTGCTCGAGCAAAAGCAAATTGGGGAAGTTGAAAAAATTGACAATACTGATAACATTGATGAACTCGGTTTTGTAATTCCGCCAAATATTACGTCTTATGTAGAAAATACAATACGCTTAAAGGATGGTAACAGTCTTACCAAATATTTGAATAATCTTTCAGAGAGAAATATTCTAATGGTTGGACGCCAAAGCGATATTAATAATCCGACTTTGAGTTATTTGGCAATAATTAATCCTCAAGATACCTTAGTAATTGCTATACTCAGTCCAGTAGAAAGTGGAATGCGCTATAATTTGATAACCAATGAAACAATATCAAACAGCGAACTTCGCATGAAATTCAGAGGACTTGGATCTGTTTGGTTCCAATTTAAATAACTCCTATTGTTTCAATTGAATCACAAATAAAAATGAAACTTAGAATTCAATACCTAACTGTATTTATCATCACTTTACTGGGTACAACTTTTAGTTTTGCTCAAGATGATGTTGAAGTTTATGTAGCAGATTTTACCGATGACGCTCTTCGACTAACCATGGAACGACATGTTTCAACATTTTTAAGTCAGGTGAATGAATCTTTTACGGCAAAGTCTGATACACTAACCGATGTAAGTTTCTTCTTAACGGCATACATATCCGAATTTGAAGTCTTATGGTCAAGTACACCTTTCTTTATTCCTGAAAGTACTATCATAGAATCAGTTAATAAATTGGCCACAGGCAGATATGAAATGCGAAATATTCCAATTTATTTTGTAGATCCTGATGGCGAAAAACATTATGAAGAGGCCGTAATTCAGTTCACCCCTTCTGGTTTGATAAGTGAATTCAGAATCGGATTAGCAGCGCATCGTTTTCAGGAAATTATGAATGCAGGAGAGGATGCAATTGACCAAGCCAATCGTGAAATCATTCTAAATTTTGTCGAAAATTTTCGAACATCCTACAATAGAAAAGACATCGAATACATAAACACGGTATTTAGTGATCAAGCATTGATCATTGTTGGGCGAGTTATTGAAAATACAGGAGTAGAGTCCTCATACCAGCAGCAAGTTGAGTATCTGCAATTAACAAAAGGCGAATACGTCGATAGACTGAGAAGATTATTTGAAAGGAACGAATGGATTAATGTTGGGTATGAAGATATTGGGATCATAAGGCATCCAAAACACCCTGCCATTTATGGGGTATCACTAACTCAATATTACAACTCTGCTACCTATTCCGATGAAGGCTATCTTTTTTTGTTGATTGATTTTGCAGAACCTGAAAAACCGCTTATTCATGTTAGAACATGGCAACCAAAACGAGAAACACCTGAGGATGAAGTCTTCCAAATCGGAGACATGGAAATATTTTAAGTGAAAATTTCTTTAACTCTCATAGTATTCAGCACTTTTATTCATTTAGCATGTACAGCTCAAGGCTCAAGTGTGGCAACGATTATTGAGTCGACACCTCAGGCAATTGTAAAATCACCAACCGCAATTCATGGAGCTGGTTTTGCTCGTTTATCTAATTATAATCCTGATCGTTCCTTCAAAGAAGCTCGACAGAACGCCATCACCGATCTGGAAGCATCCATTCTTACGAGTGTGTATTTAGAATATTACGGCACCGATGACACTCAAAGTAGACTCAATGCTGAATTTAGTATATCTGATAGTATCCGAAGCTACCAAATTGAAGTTATAGACTCCGCAATTGTAGGTGACTGGGCAGTATTCTTTATTCGAGATTTAGAAAACTCCGGTAGCTTTCCTTCAAATGTGATTGAGACAGCACAAAGTTTAAACTGGTCGTACGAGCTTTTTGAGCCTCGCAATATTAATGGCTACTGGGTTTCATCAGGTTTTTACCAGCAAACCAGATTTAATCCAGATCGAGGATGGACGAAGGCAAAACAGAATGCGCTTCAAAATTTATCCGAATATTTGAATACAAAAGTTCAATCACTCGAAAGAGTTTATAATGACGATCTTTCCTCCGTTCATTATGTAACATCAAAACACGTTTTTAATAACATTGGGGTTATTGGACGTAAAATGATGGACGACAAATACCATGTGATGATTATTGTGGGTGATCGTGATATTATCCGTATTGACGGTTAGTATTGATGGAAAGCCTTCCTCGTTGCATTGTTTTTGGAGTAAGTGGGTCCGGTAAATCAACCATTGGAAAATTACTCGCCGAACATTTCTCAATTCCATTTTTAGATGCCGACGATTTTCACCCATCTGACAACATTCAAAAAATGCGGTCAGGAACTGCATTAACTGATCAAGATCGTTTACCGTGGCTTAAAACGAT
>Ga0316205_10001477_pt1 | contig 29320 bp, 27 predicted proteins | sample 3monthpyrite_MG_FD_204941 | JGI IMG/M metagenome (GOLD analysis project Ga0316205, IMG submission 204941) | Microbial mat bacterial communities from mineral coupon in-situ incubated in ocean water Damariscotta River, Maine, United States -... | ecosystem: Environmental > Aquatic > Marine >...
CATTTCGGGCTGGAAACACCCGGAGATTTACCCGGTGTCAAGGAATTGCGTGCAGCAGGGCTGCTCGACAACCGGCCACCGCCGGGGGTCATTCCCGAGGCGGAAGAATCCGGTGGTGAGGATCAGGACGATATGTTTGAGTAGAGGCGGAAGCGGTCAGGCCTTGAAATGCTTGGATAATTTGAGGCCTTGGCCCTGATAATTCGAGCCAAGATCAGCGCCGTAAAGCACCTTGGGCACGGCTTGCATTTTTTCATAAACAAGGCGACCAACGATCTGGCCATGCTCAAGCGCAAAGGGGGCCTCGTGGCAGCGCACTTCCAGCACCCCGCGCGACCCTTTGCCACCGGCGGTTTCATTGCCGAAACCCGGGTCAAAAAAACCGGCGTAGTGCACCCTGAACTCGCCGACCATCGCCAAATATGGTGCCATTTCGGCGGCGCAATCGGGCGGCACATGCACCGCCTCGCGGCTGACCAGAATGTAAAATGCACCCGGATCAAGAATAATACGGCCATCGGGGGCGGTCACCGGCTCCCAAAACTCATGCGCCGGATAATGGCCGATTTTATCAAGGTCGATCAAGCCGGTATGGGGCTTGGCCCGGTAGCCGACAATGCCGAAATCGCGCGGCGTGAGATCAACCGAAAAGCCGAGGCCATTGGCGATATGCGCGGGTTGGTCAACCAGGCCTTCTTTGGCGTCAAGGGCGCGCAAGGCATCATCCGATAGCACCACCTGACCGGCGCGAAACCGGATCTGGTTGAGGCGCATACCGGGCCGGACCAGCACCGAAAACGAGCGCGGCGAAATTTCGGCATAAAGCTGGCCGTTATAGCCCGCATCGATGCGGTCAAACTCGGTGGCGTTTTCGGTGATCAGGCGGGTAAACAGGTCCAGCCGCCCGGTGGAGCTTTTGGCATTGGCTACCGCGTTTATGCCTGCGGGCAGGGCCAGTGACTCCATCAGCGGCACCAGATAAACACAACCCTTTTCCAGCACCGCACCGGGGCTGAGATCAATTTCGTGGGTCGAAAAATCCTTGATGCGCGCCTTGATCCCCGCCGCGCCCGGCAGGAAGGATGCCCGCACCCGCCACGCCTTGCCGCCGAGGCGCAAATCAAGGCTGGCGGGCTGGATCTGAGCTTGGGGCACAGGCTGGCTGGCGGTGATTTCACCGCGCGCGATCATCTGCTCAATGGCTTGAAAGGGCAAAACTCCGGCGGTCATTTTTCCATCCTCTGGATGTTCAAAAACGCCAGCTTTCGCCGGCGTTTTGAAGTGTTGGTCGGGCTAGCGAGATTCGAACTCACGACCTTTCGTCCCCCAGACGAACGCGCTACCAAGCTGCGCCATAGCCCGACTGAGGCCTCTTATATCGCCAATTCCCGCAGGTGCAAGCGTGAAACGCATCAAAGTGAAGATGCGATCGAGGCGCGCAATTCTTCGAGCCCCTTGACGATGTTTTTCAGATCAGGTGCGCCGCTATCGGCCTGTTGGTCAACCTCGTGGCCAAGGGCGACCACATGTTTGAGCCCCCGCTCTTTCAGCACTTTTTGCACGCCCTTTATGGTCATGCCCTGCACGTGTAAAAGATCCTGAATGCCGCGCAACAGATCGATATCTTCGGGGCGGTAATAACGGCGGCCACCGCCGCGCTTGACAGGCTGGATTTGGGTAAACCGTGTTTCCCAAAAGCGCAGCACATGCGCGGGCACATCCAGCATGTCAGCGACCTCGGAAATGGTGCGAAACGCATGTGCCGATTTTTGCTTTGCCAGCGCCATGCTCAGGCCTTGTTGCCGGAATCGACCCGCTCTTTCATGAGGTGAGAGGGGCGGAAGGTGAGCACACGCCGCGGCGCGATCGGCACTTCTTCTCCGGTTTTGGGGTTGCGGCCCACACGGGCGCTTTTATCGCGGGTGCTGAAGGTGCCGAATGACGAAATTTTAACCTGTTCGCCATTTGCCAACGCATCGGCCATGTGGCCCAACACGGCTTCCACCAAATCGGCAGAGTCATTTCTGGATAATCCGACTTCACGAAAAACAGCTTCGCTCAAGTCCATCCTTGTTAAGGTATCTACACTCACAGAATCGCCTTCCTCTTTGCATGTCAGGTTACGTGAAATGATGAAAGCGAGTCAATAACAACGGCTTAAAGAGATATATTAGAGCGGCTTACCACCTAATGGTGGCGGCACCCCATGCCAGGCCGCCGCCAATGGCTTCCATCAGAAGTAGATCCTGGTGTTTTATTTGCCCGCGTGCCACCGCCACGCTCAGCGCCAGCGGGATAGAGGCGGCCGAGGTATTGCCGTGATCTTGCACGGTTTGCACGATCCGCTCCATGCCGACACCCATTTTTTTAGCGGTGCGGGACATGATGCGCAGGTTGGCCTGATGCGGCACCACCCAGTTAATATCGTCGGCCGTGACCCCGGCCGCCGCCATCGCGGCCTCGCCGGTGGCCACAAGTTTGGTAACAGCGTGCTTGAACACTTCCTGCCCCTGCATGCGCAAAACGCCGGTAGACCCGGTGCTGGATACGCCGCCATCCACGTAAAGCAGATCATTATAGCTGCCATCGGAGTGCAGGTCGGTTGACAATATGCCGCGGTCGGCGCTGCTGCCATCGCCTTGCTGCGCCTCCAGCACCAGCGCGCCGGCGCCATCACCAAACAGCACACATGTCGAGCGGTCGCTCCAGTCAAGTATGCGGGAAAAGGTTTCGGCCCCGATCACCAGCACCCGCTTTGCCTGCCCCGAAATAATCATGGCATTGGCTGTGGACAGAGCAAAAATAAAGCCGGCGCACACCGCCTGGATATCAAAGGCAAAGCCGTTTTTAATACCGAGCGCGTACTGGACCTTGGTGGCGGTAGAGGGAAATGTCTGGTCGGGTGTGGCGGTTGCAAGAATTATGGCATCGAGGTCTTTTGCATCAATGCCAGCATTGGCCAGCGCCGCTTTTGCGGCCTTTGTCGCCAGATCGGAGGTCAGCTCGCCCTCGGCGGCAAAATGGCGGCGTTGAATGCCGGTCCGTGCCTGAATCCAATCGTCCGAAGTGTCGAGCGTTTTTTCGAATTCGGCATTTTCAACCACCCGCGCGGGCAGGTAATGCCCGCAGCCCAGCGGCACAGCACGGATAACGCTCATGTGGGAGCCTCGCTACTATTGGAAAGCACATCTTTACTGGCCGCGAGGCCAGATGCAACCCTCGCGCCGAGTTTTTCGGAGAAACTGTTTTGCGCCAGTGCATAGGCCAGCCTGATGGCGGCATCTACCCCGGTGGCATCGGCACTGCCATGAGACTTGACCACCGTGCCGTTGAGCCCCAGAAACACACCACCATTTGAATTGCGCGGGTCTATCCGGTTGCGCAGGCGCTTCAGCGACGTAAGGGCAAATAGGGCGCCAAGCCGCGAAAACAGCGAGTGGGAGAAGGCGGCTCTGAGCAGCTTGGCCACCTGACGCGCCGTGCCCTCGGCGGCTTTCAGCGCGATATTGCCGGTAAAACCGTCGGTGACAATAATGTCGACACGGTCGGAGGGAATATCGGAGCCTTCAACAAAGCCGACAAACTGGAAAGACGAGGAAGTGGCGACAGTGCCGATCAGCTTGGCGGCGTCTTGCAGCTCGGCGCGGCCCTTGAATTCTTCGGTGCCGACATTGAGCAGGCCAACCCGTGGCTGGCGCAGGGCAAGGCCGTTGCGGGCATAGCTGGCCCCCATGATCGCATATTTGAGCAGGTCTTCGGCATCGGCCTTGATATCGGCACCGGCATCCAGCAGGATATTGAACTTCTGCTGGTTGGTCGAGGGCCAGAGGATGGCAATGGCGGGGCGGTTTACCCCGGGGGTTTTGCGCAATTGCACCGTTGACATCGCCATCAGCGCGCCGGTGTTGCCGCAAGAAACCGTGGCTTGGGCCGCGCCATCTTTCAGCGCGGCAATCGCCGCCCACATCGATGATTTTTTACCCCCGCGCAGGGCGGCAGAAGGTTTGTCATCCATCTGGATAACATCGGTGGTGGCGTTGATTTCGGTAATCCGCGCAAGATCGGGCATGCGCCTGAGGCAGCGCTTTATTTCGGCCTCGTCGCCGTGCACGATGAATTTTATATCGGAATATTTGCGGCCGGCTTTGGCCATGCCGTCAATCACGGCCTTCACGCCGTTATCCGCCCCCATGGCGTCAATCGAGATAATCGTGGGGGCGATATCTGTCAGGGCAATCCGGTCTTGCACATCGGCCATGCCGAACTACCCCTAGTTTTTACGCCGCGTCTTCGTCCAGGTCGATATCCTCAACCATGGCAACGACTTCCCGCTCGGCATAGTGGCCGCAAGCGCCGCATACATGATGCGGGCGCACCAGCTCACCGCAATTCGAGCACTCGTTCGGGTTTGCACCCTTAAGGGCCAAATGTGCCCGGCGCATGCCCCGTTTGGAGCGCGTGATTTTACTCTTTGGAACAGCCATGAGACTCGACCTTCTGATATTGGCGGTGATTCCGCGTGATTACATTCTTCGGGCGGGCGTAGCAGAGATTAACCACGCATGCAAACCCGAAAAGGGAAACGAAGCGCGGAACATAGCCTTTTTTACCAAAACCGCAAGCCCCAATTGCAGGCATTTTCCGCAGAGGGAAAACCGTGCTTTTACCGCCACCCGCCTAAGCGGCTGGCCGGTGCTCCGTTTGCCTATGGCGGGCAACCGGCCAGATGAAAAAGCCTGGCGGTATCAAAAAACGCCAAAGGCCGGGTCTCACAGGTGGTCGCCAATATTTTACCGTCAGGGCTGAGATCAAGCCCTTTCAAGCCGCCTTCCTGATTGTTGCTGCGGCCCCTGAGGAAGGTTTCATCATCCATCACCCGAATGGCGGCAACGGGGCGGTGCTCGCCCAGCCATTGCCCGCCCGGGCTATGAAAAAGCTGCACGAAGGGCAGGCCGGCATCGGCCACCAGCATATATCTGTCATCGTTCAAAAAGCGCAGCCCGTGCGGAAAATCTATGCCCTGGAGGGTGCCGTGCGGCTTTGAGCGCCGCCCCAGGCGCTTGCCGTAATCATAGATAAACACCTCGTGGGTAAGGTGGTTTGAAATGGCCAGCCGGGCCTTGTCGGCTGAAAGAGCCGCGCCATCAGGCACCCGCAACCCGTTTTCAAGCATGATCCGGCTATGCGTCAGGTTATGCGGGGCCAGCTTATCGGTTTTATCGCGCGAAACACCGTGTTGGGTAATACGATGCGTATAATTGTTGCACACCAGCAGCTCATAGCTGGTGGCGCCAGCCCGGGCCACGCAGACCGAACCCGGCGAATTGAGCCTGATAAATGGCGCGGCTTTGGTAATTTCGAGCAGCGGTGAAACCTCCACCACTTTTTGGCCTGATACCGGCGCGGGAATGGCAAAAACCGTAACCGAGCCACCGCGATTACCAACCACCAGGGTTTCATCATCCACAAAATCCAGCCCGTGCGGGTGGGACAGCTTTGGTGAGTCGAGCTCGACATAGTCGGTCAGCCTGATTGGCGGCCCCGCCTGCACCGACCCTGTTTCCACGTCAAAAACCATGATCCTGTTTTGGGCAAATCCGGCGATGGCCAGCTTTTTACCGTTGGGTGAAAACCGGCAATCTTCGGTGCGGGCAAGGGTGCTTATGGCGGCTTTTACAAAATCGGGGGCGGCTATATCGATGCGGGCGGCCTCGCCAACTACGATATTGGGGAATGTTGGAAATTTTGGTGCGCCCATTTTACGTTTATCCCAATTACAAAAACACCAAATACACCCACCGCAGTCAACACGGCTTTTGGGCAATTTGCAAGCAGTGACGGGCTAACGATCAGCTTTCATCACCGGCAAGCTTGCCGCGCAGCGCTTCAAGTCCGGCAAATGGCTTGGTATCCTGCGCTTCCATTTGCGCGGCCCCAGCCGGTGCGGCCCGGGTTTGCAGCAGCTGCACAGAATCAGCGCGCGGGTAATCGGGCATGGTGAGCAAAAGGGCTTCCACCGCCACATGGCCAAGGTCGATCTCGGCACCGAGCGCTTCCACATCATCTTCCAATACATCTTCGGGGGTGTCGTATTCGATATCTGATTCGGGCAGAAAGCGCAGCGAAACCGGCGCTTCGACCCGGGTTTTTACCGGCTCGAGGCTGACAACACATTCCTGCGTGATCGATGCGCCCAATATGCCCGAAACCAGCCAGCCGCGCTTGCCCAGCGGCGAAATTTCGCCCTGAAAGCGCATTTTGCGCAGCCCGCGCAGGCCAAGGCTTTTCCGAATGGCCTCTGCTTCGGCCTCGGTCGGAGATTCGTCAAAACGAAAAGCGGCATTGCCGCGCAGACGCTCCACCTCTATCGGGCGGGCAAACGGGGGGTTTTCGGTGCTGTCGGCCATTAACCACGTATCTTTCGGTTTTTGGATGCCGCATTGCTTGCGTCATCCTGCTGAATATGGAACATAGGGGAGAACCCCTCTCGGGGGCAAGTATATGTGCCGTGAAAATGCTGTGGGCAAGGGTGTGATGAAAAAGATTTTGGTTGGTTCGCTTTTCGGGGTGTTGTTGCTAGGGGCCGGCTGTGTGCCAAAGGTGGATGTGCGCGGCTATGTGCCTGTCGCCGAAGAAGTGGCCAGCATTGCCGTGGGCGACACGCAGGAGTCGGTGTTGGCCCGCCTGGGTGAGCCCACCACCCGCGGCATTGCCGGCACAAATGCCTGGTATTATATTTCCTCCAAAGTGCGCCGTATCGGCCCGTTAGCCCCGCGCGAGTTTGACCGCCAGATCGTGGCTGTTTCCTTCACCGGCACGCGGGTGGCGATGGTCGAGCATTACGGGCTCGAAGATGGCCGCGTGATCAACATGAACCGCAACGTCACCGAAACCGACGGCCGCCGCCTGACCTTCTTTGAGCAGCTTTTGGGCAATGTCGGCAATTTCAGCGCCGAGAGCTTTATCGGCGGTGGCTGAACGGGCGCTTTGAGTATTCATGTAGCTGCCGGCAGGTAACCGCTGTTGTTGTCGGTATTGCCCTAACGGTTTTTTATTGACCCGGATACGCATAGGCTTGGCGCTCGCCAGAGGTGCGAAAACGCGATATTTGGCAATTCATAATTCCCTTGCCGCAATGCGCAGGCGGTTGCCCGGCGGCCAGTGCCGCGCCCTTTATAACTTGACACAAGCAAGTAAATCCTTATTACTTGCCTGTGTCAAGTTAATGGGGTTACGCTATGGATGACATCGCCAAGATACGCGCCTTCAATCGGTTCTACACACAGCGAATGGGCCTGTTCTCGCCCGATTACGGCGGCAGCGGCATGAACCTGACGGCGCTGCGGATCTTTTACGAGATCGGGGCGCAAGATGGCGCCACAGCGCGGCAGATCGCGCGGGCGCTGGATCTCGACGAGGGCTATATCAGCCGGATCCTCAAGGGCTTTGAACGGTCTGGCTGGATATCGAGAAAGCCCTCCGAGCGCGATGCACGGCAAAAGCAGCTGAAACTCACCGATACCGGACGCAGGAAGTTTCACGAATTTGTCGACCGGATGGCGGTTGAGGTGCAAAAGCGACTGGACGGGGCCGATGCGGGCCGCGTGGCCCGGGCATTGGCGCGGGCCGCGAAGGCATTTGACCCGCCCGCCCCGGTTGAATTTCGTGATCTGGCCCCGGGGGATGCGGGCTGGGTCGTCAAGCGACATGCCGAAACCTATTATGCCGATTACCGGTTCGATTCCGGCATGGAAATTCTGGTGATGCAGATTATGGCGGCGTTCCTGCCGGTGCAGGGCCGAAGCGGCAACCGCGGCTTTATCGCCCATCGCGGCGACAGGCGGCTGGGCTCGATTTTTTGCATGGGCACCAACGACCCGGCATTGGCGCAACTGCGGCTGTTTTTTCTGGAGCCGGAGGCGCGGGGCATGGGCCTGGGCACGCGTTTGATGCAGGCCTGCCTCGACCACGCCCGCGCGGCCGGGTTTCGCCGCATGACGTTAATGACCCTTGAAACACAAGTGGTTGCGCGGGCGCTTTATGCCCGGTTTGGCTTTTCCCTGACCGAAAGCACCCCCGGGCGTCATTTCGGCAGCGAGGGTGTTCAGGAAATATGGGATATCGTGCTTTGACCGCGTGTCCGGCCCCTGCAGCAAAACCTGCCACCCGAAAAAGCGCCTGCTGACGGTTGGTCTTTATGCCCCGGGTTCAGGATTCAGCAAACACCGGCAGCCACACGGTAAAGGTGCTGCCCTCACCAAGGGTGGACTCGATGTCGAGCGTGCCCTCGTGCCGGTTCAGGATGTGTTTGACAATCGCCAGCCCGAGCCCGGTGCCGCCCTGGTCGCGGCTTTTGGCGACGTTGACGCGGTAAAAGCGCTCGGTCAGGCGGGGCAGGTGCTCCGGGGCCAGGCCCGCGCCTTTGTTTTGCACCGAAAGGCCGATCCTGCCGGGGTGGCGGGCGCTGGTGGCGGCTGCAAAAAGCATAACCGGCTGGCTGCGCGCGCCGTATTTGATGGCATTTTCAAGGAGGTTTACCAGCACCTGCATTAGCTGGTCATGGTCGCCACGAATGGCCGGTAGCGCGCTGTTGAAATCAGCCCGCACCGCGGCGCCCAGCTTTTCGGCCAGCGGCTGCACGGCGGCAATGGCGGCATTGACCAGAGGGTTAAGCTCGCAGCGCGCGACGGGGCGCTTGTGTTCGGCTATTTCGATCCGGTTTAGTGACATCAGATCATTGACGAGGTTTTGCATCCGCCCGGCCTGTTTGGCCATGACCGCCAAAAACCGCTCGCGGGCCGCCGGGTCATTTTTGGCGTGGCCTTGCAGGGTTTCGATATAGCCGATGATGGTGGCCAAGGGCGTGCGCAGCTCGTGGCTGACATTGGCAATGAAATCCGAACGCATCTGCTCGGATTTGAGCAGGGTGGTGCGCTCCTCGATGGCCGCGATCACCCGGATGGATTTGCCAAATTCGGAGCCGGCCGGCAGCAGCCCGATATGGGCCACAAAAAACCGTTCCGGCCCGCCGGTGGTGATGGTAAACCGCACCCGCCCGGTTTTACCGTGCTCGATGGCGCGCTGCACCGCACCGACAAATTTGGGGGCGTCGATAATATCGGAAAAATGCTGGCGGATGGTCAGATCCGGCAGCAGATCAAAGGCAAACTGGTTGGCATAGGCCACCCGGCCCTTGCGGGTTATTACCAGCAAGGGAAGCGGCATTTGCTCGAGCATCGCCGCACCGATGCCGCTGGCAAGGTGCCGGATCGGCTCCAGCGGCAAATGGGCCGATTGCATGATCGCATCGGAATAGCGGATATCATCCAGAAACAGGCCGCGCGCAGGGGCTATTGGCGCGTCGGGCTGCGCTTGGCGGGCCAACAACATATCATGGAGCGACTCGGGCAATTGCGCGCCGGCGCCGACACGCTCCAGCATGGCCACAATACGCCGCACCTGTTCGGGCAAAAACCGGGGTGCCCGAAAGTGAAGGCGGGTTTCGGTGCCGCTGGAATGGGCCGAAGTTTCGATGCGCAGCTCGGTGAGGGTCGCAACCGGATTTTCACACGGCGCACAAAAACCGGTGAAATCATGATGGCCGATAAAATAATGCGCGGCTTCACGCATGGCGCGGATATCGAGCGGGTGGTCTATCCGCCACATGGTGCCTTTTTGAAAGGTCAGCGTGGCGCGGCGCGAAAACAGGCGATAGGTATAGTGGCGTTCCAGCGCGTTGGCGGCGTCAAACCCTTCGGGCACAATGCTGATCCCCACCACCACAACCGACGAGCCATGCAATATGCCGTTTAGCGCGGCTTTAAGGGCCAGCGGATTATCGGCGCGCTCGAGATCGAGATGCACGATCTGGCTGCTGGCATGCACCCCCGCATCGGTTGGCTCTGCTGCAACAAGGGCGGTGGCCGGGGTGTTGTTTGCGCGCAATCCGCCTTCAAGCGCGGCCTGCACATCGGGCCAGCCCTGAAACTGGCCGCCATCATATTCGAGCTTGAGCGCATATCGGGGCATGGCTGCTTTTTGAAGCGGATTTTGCTGGCGGTCAAGCGGCAAACCATTGATTGATTCGGTGATGGGCGGGCCTGGCTGCGCGGATAGCCATAAATACCGGAAAAAAATGCCACCGGCTGGAAACCTCTATATGTAGTGTAGGCCTTGCAAAAATACTCTACACCATGTGGTTTTCAGCAATAATCGAGTGTTTCACACGCCTAATTTTTCATAAAGTTCCACAAAGTGGCAAATTTAGGCATTGATCGGCAATAAAGGTTATGCTATTCAAATCCCACAGAGGAACAGCGGTGTATGGTTAAGCACAAAAAATTGGCAGGTTCATACAGGCGGCCGCTTTCCTCCCCAAGAGCAGATAGATCCGACGCGAGTGCGAGCAGAAAATAGAATATTCGCAGTTGGGCGCCCCCGAACGGGACAGAAGCGGATCGTGTTGGGCAGACACGGTCCGTATTCTTTTTTGCGGGCAGAGCAGGAGTAATGAGGTGGAGCTAGGTTTTTATGACCAGCTGACCAGTAAGGTCGATGCGAAGGGTCGGGTGTCTATCCCGGCTTCGCACCGTGCTGTGCTCGGCAGTGGCGACCCTGATTGCGTGGATGGCAAAAACCCGCAGATGATGCTGGTGCACTCGAAAAGCCACGAGCATTGCCTGCGCGGCTTTACCCTGAAAGCCTATAAAAAAATCCGCAAAAAAATTTCGCGCATGGCTTACGGGCCTGATAAGGACCGGGCCTCAAAGGCGCTGATCCAGATGGCAACGCTGGTGCAGGTCGATGATAATGGCCGCATCATTTTGCGCAAAGATATCCGTGAGCGTTTCAATATCGGCGCGCAGGCGGTTTTTGTCGGTAGTGATGACCACCTCCAGATCTGGGATCAGGAGGTTTATAACGGGCTCGAGGATGAGGGCGAGGGGATCAACCCGTTCGTTTTGCTCAACCCGCCCAAGCCGCAGGTTTAGCCATGCAGGCCGCGCCCCATATTCCGGTGCTGCTCGGGCCAATACTGGCGCATTGCGCACCGGTGAGCGGCGTGTGGCTTGACGGCACCTTCGGTTTTGGCGGCTATAGCCGTGGCCTGCTGGCCGCGGGGGCCACCCGCGTTATCGGGCTGGATCAGGACCCGGACGTGATTGCCCGCAGCGAAGATCTGCCCGCGGGGATCGAGCTTATCCACGGTCGCTTTGGCGATTTGGACCAGCTAACCGATATGCCGCTCGATGGCGTGGTGCTTGATATCGGCGTTTCCTCGATGCAGATCGACGAAGGCGCGCGCGGGTTTTCTTTTATGCGCGATGGGCCGCTGGATATGCGGATGTCGCAAAGCGGGCCATCGGCGGCAGATGTGGTGAACCGTGCCGACGAGGAAATGATCGCCAATATACTGTTTCAGTTTGGCGAGGAGCGCAAAAGCCGCCGGATCGCGCGGGCCATTGTGGCGGCGCGCAAAGAAGCCGAAATTACCACAACCCTGCAACTGGCCGATATTATCAAGAAAAACCTGCCGCACCCGAAGCCAAACCAGCCCCACCCCGCCACCCGCAGCTTTCAGGCTATACGCATTGCGGTGAATGACGAGTTGGGCGAGCTGGCGCGCGGGCTGGTGGCGGCAGAGGCCGCGCTCAAGCCCGGCGGCTTGCTGGTGGTGGTCACGTTCCACTCGCTGGAAGACCGGATGGTAAAGCGCTTTATGCAGTTGCGCTCGGGCAATGCGCCGCGCGCCAACCGCTATGCGCCCGAAACCGGGGCCGATGCACCGCGCTTTGAAAAAGTAACCCGCAAGGCCATCGAGGCCGATGAAGCCGAATGCATGGCCAACCCGCGTGCCCGCTCGGCGCGCCTTCGTATTTCACGGCGGCTGGAGGCCACGGCGGCGGCCACTGATCCGCTCGATATCGGGATGCCAAAGCTCGACCTGAGCAAAGGAGGTATTTTATGAAAACCTTTCTGTATCTTTGTGCCGGCGTGGTGGTGGTGCTGGCCGCAAGCTGGACATATAACGTAAATTACAGGGTGCAGGAGGCCGAAGACCGGGTGGCGCGCCTTACCCGTGCCATAGATAACGAGCGGCAGGCCATAGCGGTGCTCGGGGCCGAATGGGCCTATCTTAACCGCCCCGAGCGCCTGCTGGCCCTTTCCGAAACCTATTATACCGAATTACGGCTGATGCCGATCAATGCCGAGCATTTTGCCGAGATCGGGCAGGTGGCGCTGCCGCCAAACGAGTTCGAACAAGCGGCGCAGCAAACCGTGGCCGGGGGTATCTGATGGAAATTCGCCGCCCGATACGCCCGCTTGTCCGCATTCTGAAAGCCCGGGCGCGCGGGGTGGACCCGGCCTTGATCGAGGCCGAGGAGCGGGCGACGCGGCTACGCAAGCAGCGCACCCGCGAAAAGCGCCGCGCCGAGCTGCGCCTTGGCCTGATGGCGGCTGTTTTCGGGGCAGCTTTTATCACGGTCGGGGCCAAAATGGCTTTGGTTGCGCTGGATGAGCCGGTAGAGCCGCCGGCGCGCGGTGTGGCCGCCACCATCATCAACCAGCGCGCCAATATCGTGGACCGTAACGGCGCCATCCTGGCGACCAACCTGCGCACCGCCTCGCTTTATGCCACCCCGCAAGATATGGCTGACCCGCTTTCGGCGGTTGACGGGCTGATGGCGATCTTTCCAGATCTGGAAGCGGACCGGCTGCTGCGCGATTTAACCGGCAGCCGCAAATTTGTCTGGATCAAGCGCAAGCTCTCGCCCGAGCAGCAACAAGCGGTGCTGGACCTTGGCGAACCGGGGCTAAAGATCGGCCCGCGCGAGCTGCGCCTTTACCCCAACGGTGCCTTTGCCGCGCATATACTGGGCGGCACCCGCTTCGGGGTTGAGGGGGTGCGCTCGGCCGAGCTTGTGGGCACTGCCGGTGTCGAGCTGCAATTTGATGACTACCTGCGCGACCCTGCCAATGATGACCGCCCGCTGCAACTTTCCATCGATCTCACGGTGCAAAGCGCCATGCGGCAGGTACTGGAGGGCGGCCTCAAGCTGATGAACGCCAAAGCCGCCACCGGTGTGCTGATGGAGGCCGATACCGGGCGGATTATTTCGATGGTATCATTGCCGGATTTTGACCCCAATTACCGCCCGAACCCGCCGGTAAGCGGCGACCCTGCCGATAGCCCGCTGTTTAACCGCGCCGCGCAGGGCACCTATGAGCTGGGCTCGACCTTTAAAATATTTACCGCCGCACAGGCCATGGAAAGCGGTGCGGCAACGCCTGACACCATTTTGGATACCAGCGGGCCGATCCGGTGGGGCCGCTTCAGAATCAACGATTTCGATGATTACGGCTCTAAGCTCAGCTTGCGCGATGTGATTGTTTATTCTTCCAATATCGGCGTGGCGCGGCTGGCCCAAAGCATGGGTGCCGAGTCGCAGCAGGATTTTTTGCGCAAGCTCGGCCTGCTTGACCGCCTGCCCATCGAGCTGCCCGAATCGCGGCGCTCGGTTCCGATTGTGCCGGCGCGCTGGTCTGAAATTTCAACCATGACCATCTCATACGGGCAGGGTATTGCCGTAACCCCGGTGCATCTGGCGGCGGCCTATGCGGCTATTGTCAATGGCGGGCTTCGGGTTAGGCCAACCCTGCTGCAGGAAGTGACACCGCCCACCGAAGCCGATCGGGTGATCTCTGAATCCACCTCTTTGGCGGCCCGTGATATGCTGCGGCAAGTGGTGGTGCGCGGCACCGCCTCTTTTGGCGAGGTCGAAGGCTATGAAGTGGGGGGCAAAACCGGCTCGGCGGATAAGCCGGACCCGCAAGGCTCCTATTATGCGGACCGTGTTATCGGCACTTTCGCCGCCGCTTTTCCGATGAGTGACCCGAAATATGTATTGATCGTTTCGCTGGACGAGCCCGAAATCACGGTGCTGGACGTGGACCGCCGCACCGCAGGCTGGACAGCGGTGCCGGTTTCCGCCGAAATAATCCGCCGGATCGCGCCGCTCCTGGGCTTGCGCCCCGACCGGAAAGATGAAACATCTCCTACGCCGATTCTCGTGACCAGCAACTGAGGGCACTATGCCAAAATCGCTTTCCGACTTGGGGTTAGACAGGCTGGCGAGCCGGGCAGGCCACTGGCAGGGCGCGCCGGCATTCACCGGCCTGTGCGTAGATAGCCGCGACACCAAACAGGGTTTTTTGTTTTGTGCCATGCCGGGGGTAAATGCCCACGGGGCCGAATTTGCGCAATTTGCCCTGCGCATGGGGGCGGCTGCGGTGCTGACCGATGCCGAAGGGCTGAAAATACTTGGAAAACCGGAATTTCCGGTGCTGCTGGCAGATGATGCCCGCTTGGCGCTCAGCGTGGTGGCGGCGCGGTTTTTCGGGGGTCAGCCCGCGCATATGGTGGCGATAACCGGCACCAATGGCAAAACTTCGGTGGCTAATTTTCACCGCCAAATTCTGGAGCATCTTGGCCGCGCCGCGGTTAATTTTGGCACTGTCGGGGTGGAGGGAGCGGTGAGCGCCAAGCTCAGCCACACCACCCCCGAGCCGATAACCCTGCACAAGCTGCTGGCCGAGTTGGCCGGCAAAGGCATAACCCACGCGGCCATGGAAGCCTCCTCCCACGGGCTGGAACAGCGGCGGCTTGACGGGGTGGAACTGGAGGCGGCGGCTTTTACCAACCTGAGCCGCGACCACCTTGATTATCACCACACATTTGGCGACTATTTCGCCGCCAAGGCCGGGCTTTTTGAGCGGGTTTTGCCGGTGGGGGCGGTGGCGGTTATCAATCTGGATGACCCGTTTGGGGCCACGATGCGGCTGGTGGCCGAAGGGCGCGGGCAACTTGTGATCGGGGTCGGGGCTTCTGACAGTTGCGAAATGCGTATTCTCAACCAGCGTTTTGACAGTGACGGGCAGGATGTGCGCTTTAGCTGGCAGGGTGTGGTGCATACCACACGGCTAAACCTGATCGGCGGCTTTCAGGCGGGCAATGTGCTGACAGCGGCGGCGCTGGCCGTTGCCATAGGTGAAGCACCCGAAGCGGTGTTCAAAACCCTGCCGCTGCTCGAAACCGTGCGCGGGCGGATGCAACTGGCCGCCACCCGCGAAAACGGTGCCAAGGTTTTTGTGGATTTCGCCCACACGCCTGATGCCCTCACCACCGCGCTTGAAGCCCTGCGCCCGCATGTGCTGGGCCGCTTGATCGTGGCCTTTGGCGCAGGCGGCGACCGCGACAAAGGCAAGCGCCCGCTTATGGGGGAAGCGGCTGCCAAGGGGGCCGATGTGGTGTTTGTGACCGATGACAACCCGCGCAGGGAAAGCGCGGCCGACATTCGCGCCGAGGTGCTGGCGGGCTGCCCCGGGGCTTATGAAGTGGGTGACCGGGCCGAAGCGATTTTGCGCGCCGTTGATGCCTTGCAACCGGGTGATACGCTGTTGATAGCGGGCAAGGGCCATGAAAGCGGGCAGATCATCGGCAATGATGTGTTTCCCTTTGATGATGCCGAACAGGCCAGCGTGGCCGTGGCGGCGCTGGAGGGGCGGCTGTGAGCGCGCTCTGGACCCGTGATGAGGCGGTAGCGGCAACCGGCGGCATTTGTGCGGTTGACTGGCAAGCGAACGGGGTGTCGATTGACACGCGCAGCTTGCAAAAGGGTGATATTTTTGTGGCGTTGAGTGCCACACGCGATGGCCATGATTTTGTGGCGCAGGCGTTGGATAAAGGCGCGGCGGCGGCGCTGGTTTCGCGCATTCCCGCAGGGCTGGATGCCGCGCCATTATTGCTGGTGCCGGATGTGCTGAAAGGGCTGGAAGCGCTGGGCAAGGCTGCCCGCGCCCGCACCAAGGCCAAGGTGATCGCCATTACCGGCTCGGTCGGAAAAACCGGCAGCAAGGAAATGCTGCGGGTGGCGCTGGCGGGGCAGGGTCATATCCACGTTGCTGAAAAAAGCTATAACAACCATGAAGGTGTGCCGCTCACATTGGCAAGGATGCCGGCAGATACCGACATTGCCGTGATCGAGATCGGCATGAACCACCCCGGCGAAATTGCGCCACTGGCCAAGATGGCGCGCCCGCATGTGGCGCTGATCACCACCGTGGCCCCGGTGCATTTGGCCGCCTTTCGGAGCGTTGAGGAAATTGCGGTCGAAAAGGGCCGGATTTTTGAGGGGGTGATGGCTGGCGGCACCGCGATATTAAACGCCGACACCCCGACATTGCCGATTTTAAAAACCGCTGCGGGCGCGGCAAAAACCCTGTATTTTGGCGAGGCCGAGGGCAGTGATTTCAGGCTGCTTTCATGGAAGGTAATTGGAGGCGCCACCGTGGCGCGGGCCAACACCCCGCTTGGCGAAATTATGTTCAAGCTCGGCGGCGAAGGCGCGCATCTGGCGCAAAACGCGCTGGGTGTGCTGGCGGGGGTTTATGCGCTAAAGGCCGATATGGCCCGCGCCGCACTGGCGCTGGCCAGCTGGCAACCACCCGAGGGCCGCGGGGCGCGCAGCACCATTGCGCTGGGGCCGCAGGGGCTGGACGGGCATTTCACCCTGATCAATGAAAGTTATAATGCCAACCCCGCCTCGTTGCGCGCGGCGCTGAAAACACTGGCCCGGCAGCCGGGCCGCAAAATCGCGATACTGGGAGATATGCTGGAGCTTGGCAGCAGCAGCCCGGGCCTGCACAAAGCGCTGGCGGATATGGTGGATGAAATAGATGTTATCCATACCGTCGGGCCGCGCATGGCCGACGTGCCGTTTGAAAATCGCGGTTTGAACACGGCGCGCGCCGCAGAAATGGCGGCGGGGATCGGGCGACATATTCAGGCGGGAGATGTGGTGATGGTCAAGGGTTCGCTGGGTATGAAAATGGCATTGGTTGTTGACGCGCTGATGAAATTGGGCGATGCGGAGGGCTGAATAATGGCCGAAAGGGTGGTGTGAATGCTATATATGTTTTCCGAATGGTTTGATACGGGTTTGTTCAACCTGTTTCGCTATATTACCTTTCGCTCGGGTGGCGCGTTTTTTACCGCGCTGATTTTCGGCTTTATGTTTGGTCGCCCGCTCATCAACCTTTTGCGCCGCAAACAGGGCAAGGGCCAGCCCATTCGCGATGACGGGCCGGAAAGCCATATTCTGGAAAAGGCGGGCACGCCCACCATGGGTGGTGTGCTGATTTTGGGGGCGATTCTGGTCTCGACTCTTTTATGGGCGCGGCTGGATAACGGCTATGTGTGGATGGTGCTTTTTGTAACCTACAGCTTTGGGATCGTTGGCTTTTGGGACGACTTTTTGAAGGTTTCCCGGCAAAACCATAAAGGTGTTTCAGCCAAGGTGCGGCTTGGCCTCGGGTTTTTGGTGGCCGCGATTGCCGGCATTTGGGTGATGTATATGCAGGAACCGGAACTTTCGGGGCAACTGGCCTTTCCGGTGTTTAAAGACGCGTTGGTAAACCTTGGCTACTTCTTTATTCCGTTTGCGATGATCGTGATTGTGGGGGCCGCCAATGCGGTGAACTTTACCGACGGGCTGGACGGGCTGGCGGTGATGCCGGTGATGATTGCTGCCGGGAGTTTCGGGATAATCGCTTATCTGGTTGGCCGCACCGACTTTACCGAATATCTCGGGCTGCAATACGTGGCGGGCACCGGTGAGCTCACCATTTTCGTGGCGGCGCTTTTAGGGGGGGGATTGGGCTTTCTGTGGTATAATGCGCCGCCTGCAGCGATGTTTATGGGCGATACCGGCTCTTTGGCTCTGGGCGGGGCGCTGGGGGCAATAGCGGTGGCGACCAAGCACGAGATCGTGCTGGCGATCATAGGCGGGTTGTTTGTGGTTGAGCTTTTAAGCGTGGTGATTCAGGTGCTTTATTACAAGAAAACCGGCAAGCGGATATTCCTGATGGCCCCCATTCACCACCATTTCGAAAAGCTCGGCTGGGGCGAAAGCCAAATTGTGATCCGCTTCTGGATCATTTCGCTGATACTGGCGCTGATCGGGCTGGCGACGCTGAAATTGCGGTAGTAGGGTTGGGGTGAACCCAATTCGTCCATAAAGGTGCATTCATGATCCCTGTCAAAGGCTATAGCGGCAAACGTGTCGGGGTGCTCGGGCTTGGGCGCAGCGGGCTGGCCACGGCGGCGGCTTTGCGCGCTGGCGGCGCGGTGCCGCTGTGCTGGGATGACAACCCGGCCTCGCGCGCTTTGGCTGAAGTTGAAGGCTATGAGGTGGCTGATCTGGCCCGCCCGCGTGAAGCGGAGAGGCTGGAGACGCTGATCACCTCGCCGGGCATTGCGCACCTTTACCCCGAGGCCCACAACGCCATTCAGGCGGCATGGGATGCGGGCGTGCCGGTGGATAACGACATCGGCTTGTTTTTCCAATCTTTCGCCGATGAGGAGTGGAGCGGCTTTGAGCGTGACCCGAAGGTGGTGTGCATAACCGGCTCGAACGGGAAATCAACCACCTCGGCCTTGCTGCACCACATATTGCGGCACGCGCACCGGCCCAGCCAGCTTGGCGGCAATATCGGCACCGCGGTGCTTGGGCTCGAACCGGCGATTGACGGCGAGGTCGCGGTGGTCGAGCTATCATCTTATCAAACAGATCTGGCGCGGACCTTGCAGCCCGATGTGGCGATTTTTCTGAACCTTTCACCCGATCATCTGGATAGGCACGGCGGCATTGGTGGCTATTTTGCCGCCAAAATGCGGCTGTTTACCATGGGCGGGCCGGAGCGGGCGATAATTGGCGTGGATGAGCCCGAGGGGCGGTATTTGAGCAATGTTCTGCGCGAGGGCGCGGGCGATAATGTGATCGAGATCAGCACGTTGCGGCAGCTCAAGGGTAAAGGCTGGAGCGTGTTTGCCCGCAAGGGGTTTTTGGTGGAGTGGCGCAAGGGGCGGCAAGTGGCATCGGTTGATATGCGCGCTATGGAGGGGCTGCCCGGCACCCATAACCAGCAAAACGCCTGTGCGGCCTATGCGGCCTGCCGCCACCTTGGCTTGGCCCCGAAGGTGATAGAGGCGGCGATGGCCAGCTATGGCGGGCTACGCCACCGCTGCCAGCAGGTGGGCGAGGTTTCGGGGGTGAAGTTCATCAACAACTCCAAAGCCACCAATGCGGATGCGGCCGGCAAGGCGCTGCTGGCCTTTGACAATATCCGCTGGATAGCGGGCGGACAGGCCAAGGAGGGCGGCATTGCGGCGCTGGCCCCCATGTTTGAGCGGGTGAAAAAGGCTTACCTGATCGGCGAGGCCGCCGCGGGGTTTTCGGCCCAGCTTGGCTCGGTGCCACATGTGGTTTCCGGCACGCTGGAAGCGGCCGTGGCGGCGGCCCGGCTTGATGCTGAACCGGGCGATGTGGTTTTGCTGGCACCGGCTTGCGCGAGCTTTGATCAGTTTGACAGTTTTGAACACCGGGGCGAGGTTTTTGAAGCGCTGGTAGAAAACCCGTAAATGGCCCTAAACGCTGGTGCGGTGCGTCAACCGCGCGCCGGTTGCAGCACCGCGCTTTTTTTTACAGGCCGCCGCGCGCGGCGAGGCCGTGGCACCGTGGCGCATTCGGCCTCGGGCAAAGATTGCACTCTGGCCTGCGCCTAGGAAGGGCTGGTGCGCTTTTGTTTGCTTCTGAGCTGCGATATGGCCAACCCCGCCAGAATGAGCCCGAGCGCCCAGATGAATTGGCCCGGCAGGTTTTCATCCAGCACCACCATGCCAATAACTACGGCCCAAATGGGCACTTGGTAGTTTACCAGCGAAAGAAATGGCGGCCCTGCGGTGTTGATCACAAATACCAGCATGATCGTGGCCAGTGCGGTGGGGAAAATGCCGAGGTAGAGCTGCCCGATCAGGGCGCTGGTGGTGGGAATTTGGGGCAGGCCATCGACCCAAAAGGCCACCGGCATCGCCACCAGCGCGCCCATTATCAGCGCCGCCGCGCTAAAGGCCATGGCATCGCATTTCGGGGCCAGCCGTGTGATCACCGAGCCAATCGCATAGCCCATGCTGGCCAAAACCGCGGCAACGCGCGCGATATTTTCAAGGTTGCCACCGCCTGATTGCAGTATTTGCGCCGGCCCGATCAGCACAGCCACCCCGACAAACCCGACCCCGAAGCCGATGGTTTTTATCAGCGTCAGCCGCATGCCGGGAATGAGATAGTGCGAAAGCGGCAGCACCAAAAGCGGCACCACCGCCATGGTAATGCCCGCATAGCCCGAGGTCACGTGCAACTGCGCCCAACTCAGCAGCGAAAACGGGATGGCATTGGAAAACAACCCCATGCCAAAGGCAAAAACCCATGTGCGCCGGTTTTTCGGCAGGCCAAACCCCATGGCATAGCTGGCGATGGTAAGAATAACCGCCGCCACGGCAATGCGCAGGGCGGCAATATTGAGCGGTGTAAAGCTCTCCAGCGCCACTTCAACACCCAGAAATGACGCGCCCCATATCAGGCCGAGCAGCAAAAGGAGGGTCCACTGTAAAAGGCCGGGACGGGTCATGGTGATATCCTTGTTTCGGGTCGCGCGACCCTATCCCGAACCGTTGGGAAATGGAAACCAAGAATGATGATGGTTGTGATCAAAATTGCCACTACAAACCAGGTTGCGTTTATCAAAATCAGTCGCCATTTTGAACGCACATGTTTTGGTCGGTCCGTTCACCGATGATCAGGCAGTGCGTCGGGGCCCGGGCGGGGGCTCTAGACTATCACCCCCGCATTTTCATTCTCGAGGTCGGGCTTCCCCGTAGGTGAACACCTGTTTCCAATCGGAAACGTAAAACGACCAGATATCACGAAAACGCGACATTTTACCTCTTGCCATGCAGGCCGGTTCGGGCGTATCAGCGCAGCGGGCAGGTCGTCGGAATAAGCGCGAGCGGCGGCAGGCTCAGAAATATCGCGCTGATGCAGGAGCCATCCATGAGCCTCCCTTTAATGCCGCAGATTAAGCCTGCGCGCCCCGAATTTTCTTCTGGTCCTTGCCCCAAACGCCCCGGCTGGTCTTTTGACTCGGTTGCCAAGCGCGCCTTTCTGGGCCGTTCGCACCGCGCGGCTGCCCCCAAGGCGCAGCTTAAAGCGGTGATTGACAAAATGGCCGCGGCTTTGGACGTGCCGGGCGATTACCGCGTGGGCATTGTGCCCGCTTCCGATACCGGCGCGGTGGAAATGGCGCTGTGGTCGCTGCTGGGCGCACGCCCGGTGGATGTGCTGGCATGGGAAAGCTTTGGCGCCGGCTGGGCCGGTGATATTGCCACCCAACTCAAGCTTGATGATGTGCGTAGGCTTGATGCCGATTATGGGGCCCTGCCTGATCTGGGCGCGGTGCGCAAAGAGGCCGACGTGGTGTTCACCTGGAACGGCACCACCTCGGGTGCCCGCGTGCCGAATGGCGACTGGATTGCCGGCAGCCGCGAAGGCCTGACCATTTGCGACGCCACTTCGGCGGCCTTTGCGCAGGCATTACCGTGGAACAAGCTCGACGTCACCACCTTTAGCTGGCAAAAAGCCATGGGTGGCGAGGGCGCGCATGGCGTGATTGTGCTGAGCCCGCGCGCGGTGGCGCGGCTTGAAAGCTTCGCGCCTGATCGCCCGCTGCCCAAAATCTTCCGGCTCACCAAAGGCGGCAAGCTGATCGAGGGTATTTTTAGCGGCGCGACCATCAACACGCCTTCAATGCTGGCCGTGGCCGACGCCGAAGATGCGCTGGACTGGATGAAAGAGATTGGCGGGCTAGCCGAAACCCGCGCCCGCGCCGATGCTAATTTTGGCGCGCTGCAAGCATGGGTTGATAGCTCGGACTGGGCCGAAAACCTCGTACCGGTGGCGGCAGAACGCTCCAACACCTCGGTCTGCCTCAAAATCACTGATCCGGTGATTGCGGCGCTTGATGGCACCGCCCAAAAGGCCTTTGTCAAAACCATGGTCAAGCTGCTGGAAGCCGAGGCCGCTGCCTATGATATTGGCGGCTACCGCGATGCTCCGGCTGGTTTGCGTATATGGTGTGGCGCCACCGTGGACACGGCTGACATAAAAGCCCTGACCCCGTGGCTCGACTGGGCGTTTGAAACCGCCAAAGCCGATCTCTAAATCAACATTCAAGGAGCATATATAATGCCCAAAGTTCTTATATCCGATAAACTCAGCACCGCCGCTGTGCAAATTTTCAAAGACAATGGCGTGGAGGTGGATTTTCAGCCCGATCTGGGCAAAGACCCGGCCAAACTGGCTGAAATCATCGGTAATTACGACGGTTTGGCCATTCGCTCGGCCACCAAGGCCACGGCGGAACTGATCGCCAAAGCCGATAACCTTAAGGTTATTGGCCGCGCCGGTATCGGGGTGGATAATGTCGACCTCGCCGCCGCCTCCGCCAAGGGGATAGTGGTGATGAACACACCATTTGGCAACTCCATCACCACCGCCGAACACGCGATTGCCATGATGTTTGCGGTGGCGCGGCAAATTCCGGCAGCCGATACCAGCACCCAGGCCGGCAAATGGGAAAAATCCCGTTTCATGGGCTCGGAAATTACCGGTAAAACACTGGGGCTGATCGGTGCGGGTAATATTGGCTCGGTTGTGGCCAGCCGTGCTATCGGGCTTAAAATGAAGGTGATCGCCTATGATCCCTTCCTCTCCCATGACCGCGCCGCAGAAATTGGCGTGACCAAGCTCGACGATCTTGACGAATTGCTCGGCAAGGCTGATTTTATCACCCTCCACCTGCCCAAAACCGAAAATACCGCCAACCTGCTTAGCGCCGAGCGGATTGCGAAAATCAAAAAAGGCGCTTACCTGATCAACTGCGCCCGCGGCGGGCTGGTGGACGAGGCGGCCGTGGCAGAAGCCCTCAAATCAGGCCAGCTCAAGGGCGCGGCGTTTGATGTATTTGCCGATGAGCCAGCCACCAAAAATGCGCTGTTTGGGCTGGATAACGTGGTCTGCACCCCGCATCTGGGCGCGGCCACCACCGAGGCGCAGGAAAACGTGGCCCTGCACGTGGCCGAGCAGATGTCTGATTATCTGGTCCACGGCGCCATTTCCAATGCCATCAATGCCCCGAGCGTAACCGCCGAAGAAGCCCCGGTGCTGAAACCGTGGATAGAACTGGCCGAAATGCTGGGCAGTTTTGCCGGGCAGGTTACAGAGAACGCAATTACCGAAATCGAAATCGAGTTTGTCGGCAAGGTTAGCGAGCTTAACCTTAAACCGCTGGTGTCGTCGCTGATGGCGGCGCTATTGATGCCATTGGTGGGCAAAGACGGGGTGAACATGGTTTCGGCCCCGATCGTGGCGCGCGAGCGCGGCATCAAAATCACCGAAGTCCGCAAAGACGAGCAGGGCGCTTTTGGCTCCTATATGCGCCTGACCGTAACCTCCGAAACCCAAACCCGTTCTGTGGCCGGCACCATCTATTCCGATGGCAAGCCGCGCTTTATCCAGATCAAGGGTATCGGGCTGGAAGCCGAGCCGCAGCCCTACATGCTTTACACCACCAATTCCGACCTGCCGGGCTATATTGGTGCGCTGGGCACAACATTGGGCGCGCTCGGGGTCAATATCGCCACCTTCGCGCTGGGCCGCGTGGTGAAAGACGGTGAAGCGATTGCGCTTTTGGGGGTCGATGCCCCGATAGATGCGAATACGTTAAAAACCATCGCCAGCCTGCCGCAGGTCAAACAGGCCAAAGCGCTGGCGTTTTAACAAATACGCCGCCTTGCCCCGGCAGGGCGGCACTAACCTGTCGTGCAGCTCATATCCTGCCCGCAACAGGTCGGAGATTTGATCTTGCCATGCCCGTTCGGGCATTTGGATACCTGCACCGAGCCGCCATCCTCCAGCGTCAGGCTGTCATTCTCCAGCGGTGCGTCGCACTTGCCGCAGGTGGCATTAACACTCATCCCGCAAGCCGCACATTCATATGTTGCCATTTTTCAACTCCCTTTTTTTTTGATTGTCACCAATATGAGTATACGCCAATTTTCCAATTGATCCAGCCGCCAAAATAGGCTCAAGGCTTCATTCTTTCAAAAATACTCACGGGGTGAATTCGCAGAGCGAAGAGGGGCGCGTGCGCCCCTGACCCCCGCCATGAAAGCGCGCGCATCGCCTCATTTTAGCTTTTCATCACCACCTTCACCCTATATACCCTGCTCGTAACTTCCTAACCGAGAGGCATGAAATGGCCAATGTAGTTGTAGTCGGCGCACAATGGGGCGACGAGGGCAAAGGTAAAATTGTGGATTGGCTCTCCGAGCGGGCCGATGTGATTGCCCGCTTTCAGGGCGGCCATAATGCGGGCCACACGTTGGTCATTGACGGGAAGGTTTACAAGCTCAGCCTGTTGCCCTCGGGCATTGTGCGTGGCGGCAAGCTTTCTGTTATTGGCAACGGCGTGGTGCTTGACCCGTGGGCGCTGGGCGAGGAAATAGAAAAACTTTCAGGCCAGGGTGTCGAAATTTCACCCGAAAACCTGATGATCGCTGAAAACACATCACTCATTCTTCCGATCCATGGAGAGCTCGACCGCGCCCGCGAAGCGCAAAACGCCATTGCCAAAATAGGCACCACAGGGCGCGGCATTGGCCCAGCTTATGAAGATAAGGTCGGGCGGCGCGCCATTCGGGTGGCTGATCTGGGTGACGAGCCAACGCTTGATCTGCGCATTTCACGCCTGCTCACCCACCATAACGCCCTGCGCGCCGGGCTGGGGCTAGAGGAGATTGACGCCGATGCGCTCAAAGCCAAGCTTCTGGCGATTGCGCCAAGCGTGCTGCCCTATGCGGCCCCGGTTTGGAAAGTGCTGAACGAAAAGCGCAAAGCCGGTAAGCGGATATTGTTTGAGGGCGCGCAAGGCTCGCTGCTGGATGTCGATTTCGGCACCTATCCGTTTGTAACTTCGTCAACCACTACCGCTGGCATGGCCGCTTCCGGCACCGGCATGGGCCCGGGTGCCATCAACTTTGTGCTCGGTATTGTGAAAGCCTATACCACACGCGTGGGCGAGGGGCCGTTTGCCTGCGAACTTGATGATGAAGTCGGCCGGCACCTCGCCACTGTCGGCCATGAAAAAGGCACGGTTACCGGCCGCTCGCGCCGCTGCGGCTGGTTTGATGCCGTGCTGGTGCGGCAAACCTGTGCCATTAACGGCGTCAACGGTATAGCCTTCACCAAGCTTGATGTGCTCGATGGCCTCAAAGAGCTGAAAATTTGTGTAGCCTATGAGCTCGACGGCAAGCGGCTGGATTATTTGCCCACAGCGGCTGACCAGCAAGCGCGGGTAACACCGGTTTATGAAACCATGCCGGGCTGGAGTGAAAGCACGGTCGGGGCGCGAAGCTGGAACGACTTGCCCGCCGAAGCGATTAAATATGTGCGGCGGGTGGAAGAGTTGATCGATTGCCCGGTGGCGATGCTGTCCACTTCGCCGGAGCGCGAAGATACGATACTGGTGACCGATCCGTTTAACGACTAGAGCGGCGCGTTTGGCGTAGCACTTGCGGGCAGGGCAGGCGCGCGCCGCGCCGACAGGCCAGCACTTGCGGGCAGGGCCGGAAATGAAAAGGGGGTTAGAGGCATGGCACTTTCCTATAAAGCACGGCGGCGGTGGTCGCTGTTTATTCTGCTGGTCGGCATGCCGGCCTATATCGGCTTTGTCTGGTGGGTGATGAGCCTGGTGGGGCGCTTGCCGTTTCTGGTGGAAATGGTGGTTTACATCTTCCTCGGGGTGGCGTGGATTTTGCCGTTCAAGTTTGTGTTTATCGGGGTCGGGCAAGCGGACCCCGATGCCCCGCCGGAAGAATGAAGTTTAACACCCCTGTGCTTTTGGTGGGCAACGGGCCGCTTGAAGGTGGCGCGGTGGCTCTGGCGCAGGAATTTTCCCAAACCGTGATAGCAGCCGATGGCGGCGCGGCGGCAGCGCTTCGCTATGATCTGCCGCTTGCGGCGGTAATCGGGGATATGGACTCGGTTGACCAAGGCAGCACCACTGGCCGCTATGGCAAATTCACCCGTATCGATGACCAAGACACCACCGATTTTGAAAAATGCCTCAGCCTTATTGACGCGCCGCTGACCCTTGGCATCGGTTTTTTGGGCGGGCGGCTTGACCATGAACTGGCCGCGCTGAATGCACTGGTGCGGCACCGGCAGCCTGTTGTGCTGGTCGGCGAGGTTGATCTGGTATTTCTGCTGCCCGCGTCGCTTTCGCTTTCGCTGCCCGTCGGCACGCGGCTATCGTTTTTCCCGATGGGGCCGGTGGCGGGGGTTGAAAGCGAGGGGCTGGCATGGGCACTAAACGGGCGCTCGCTCGGCCCTGCGGCGCTGATCAGCACCTCCAATCGCAGCGCCGCCCCGCTGGTTGAACTGCGCAACCCCGGGCAGCCATTGCTTTGCATCCTGCCGCGTGAAACCCTCGGCGCGGCACTTAAAGGCTTTAAGTCTTAGGGTTTCTGCTGTATGGGCTGGCCTTCAACAATTTGAAGGTTCTGTTCCATGCCCGGCACCCAACGCCCCACCACCCTTTCGGATTATGCCAAAAGGCTGGTTGGCCAAACCACCAGTTTTGAGCGCCTTAGCTTTGGGCAAATGCGCATCGAGGTGCTGGCCGGGCTCACCGTGGCGCTGGCGCTGGTGCCCGAGGCGGTGGCCTTTGCTTTTGTGGCCGGGGTGGAGCCGCTGGTCGGGCTATATGCGGCCTTTATGGTTGGGCTGATCACGGCGCTTTTTGGGGGTCGGCCGGGGATGATTTCGGGGGCGACCGGCGCGCTGGCCGTGGTAATGGTGGCTTTGGTGGCCGATCACGGGGTGCAGTATCTTTTTGCCACCGTGGTGTTGATGGGGATATTGCAGCTTTTGGCCGGGATATTCCGGCTCGGCAAATTTATCCGCATGGTGCCGCATCCGGTGATGCTCGGCTTTGTCAACGGGTTGGCGATTGTGATCTTTCTGGCCCAGCTCGAACAGTTCAAAATCGGCCCGGAGGGCGCCAAGGCCTGGATGAGCGGCGCAACCCTTTGGCTGACGCTGGCACTGGTGGCGGGCACCATGGCGATTATCTGGCTGGCGCCAAAAATTACCCGCGCGGTGCCGGCGCCGCTGGCCGCCATCGGCATCATTGCCGCGCTGGTGATCTGGTTTGACCTGCCGGTGCCGCGGGTGGGCGATTTGGCCTCGCTGAAGGGTGGGTTGCCGAGCTTTGCCATTCCCGACGTGCCGTTTACCCTTGAAACCCTCCAGATCATTTTTCCCTATGCGCTCATTCTGGCCGCCATTGGCCTGATCGAAAGCCTGCTGACCCTGAACCTCGTTGGCACCATGACCGGCAAAACCGGCGGCGCTTCCAAAGAAACCCTTGCACAGGGGGCGGCCAATGTGGTGACCGGTTTTTTTGGCGGCATGGGCGGCTGTGCGATGATCGGGCAATCGATGATCAATGTAAAATCGGGCGGGCGCACCCGGGTTTCCGGCACCATGGCGGCGCTGTTTCTGCTCGGGTTTATCCTGTTTGCCAGCGCGCTGATCGAGCTAATTCCGCTGGCGGCACTGGTGGGGGTGATGTTTATGGTGGTGATCGGCACCTTCGCCTGGCAAAGCATTGTGGTATTGCGCCGGGTGCCGCGCTCGGATGCGTTGGTGATTTTGCTGGTGACCGGGGTTACCGTGGCGGAAGATCTGGCGGTGGCGGTGATCGTTGGTGTGATCGTTTCGGCGCTGGTCTATTCATGGAACGCGGCCTCGCGCATTCATGCCCGGGTGCGGCCATCGGCCACCGAAATCGGCGCGCGGGTTTACGAAATAGAAGGCCCGCTGTTTTTTGCCTCGGCCGGTGGCTTTATCGAGCTGTTTAACCCCGAGGATGACCCCGAAACCGTGATCCTTGATTTTATGGGATCGCGGGTGGTGGATCACTCGGCGCTACAGGCGATCGAAGCGGTGGCCGCCAAATATGAAGCCGCGGGCAAGCGCCTTATGTTGCGGCACCTGACGCCGGATTGCCACCGGTTGCTGACCACTGCGGGCCAGCTGATGGTGGATATGGATGACGACCCGCATTACCGCGTGGCGGTTGATTATGACGTGATCACCGGGCGGCTGGGCACCGAGCACTGATTACTGCACAATAAATTCGGCGTGTAGCGCGCCGGCGGCCTTGATTGCCTTCAAAATGTCGATCATGTCACGCGGTGCAACGCCAAGCGCATTGAGCCCCTCGATGACTTCGGGCAGGGAAACCGCGGTTTCAACCAGCGCCATCTGGGTGCCCGGGTTCTGGTCTATGGTGGCGGTGGTGTTGGGCACAACAATCGGCGCGCCCCCCAGAGTAAACGGGTTGGGTTGCACCACGATCGGGTTTTCCTCTACCCGCAGTGTCAGCCCGCCTTGCGAAACCGCCACGCGGCTGATGCGCACATCGGCCCCGAGCACAATGGTGCCGGAGCGCTGGTCAACCACCACCCGGGCCCGCTGTTCGGGGGTGATCTCGATGTTTTCGAGCAGGGCAACCAAATGGGCGGGCGAGGGCGCATTGGCGACGCGCAGGTTCAGCGCCACGGTGCCGGAATCCAGCATATTGGCGATTTCAATGCCAAAGCGCTGGTTTATGGCGCGTTCAATGCGGGCGGCGGTGGTAAAATCGGGGTCCCGCAGGGCCAGCCGCATTTGCTGGAGCGCCGTGAAATCAAAGTTGATTTCGCGCTCGACCCGTGCACCCGAAGGGATAACCCCCGAGGTTGGCACCCCTTGTGTAACCGTTGCGCCCTGCCCGGCGGCAGAGGCCCCGCCCGCGATCACCGAGCCTTGTGCAACGGCGTAAATTTGGCCGTCGGCAGCGTTGAGTGGGGTCATGATCAGGGTGCCGCCGAGCAGGCTTTTGGCATCGCCAATGGTTGAAACCGTGATGTCGATCTGCCCGCCGGCACGGGCAAAGGGCGGCAGATTGGCGGTGACCAGCACCGCTGCCACGTTTTTGGAGCGGAAGCTCTCGCCGGTGACGTTAATGCCGAGGCGCTCCAGCAGGTTGGTCATCGCCTCTTCGGTGAAGGGCGAGTTGCGCAAGCCGTCACCTGTGCCGCTGAGCCCGACCACCAGCCCATAGCCAACCAGATCATTGCCGCGCACCCCGTCGATTTCAACAAGGTCTTTGATGCGGACTTCCTGCGCGAGAGCGGGAAGTGAAAAGAGAAATAAAGCGGCCATACTGGCGCGCAATATTTTAATCAGGGGGTTTGTCAAAGGTTTCACCTCAGATAGTTTTGGAGCCTCATGGTCGAGAGACGCGAGGTCATCAGATA
>Ga0316205_10001478_pt1 | contig 29316 bp, 37 predicted proteins | sample 3monthpyrite_MG_FD_204941 | JGI IMG/M metagenome (GOLD analysis project Ga0316205, IMG submission 204941) | Microbial mat bacterial communities from mineral coupon in-situ incubated in ocean water Damariscotta River, Maine, United States -... | ecosystem: Environmental > Aquatic > Marine >...
GGATTATCAAAGTTATCGAGATCAAAGTCCCATCGCTTACCTTAATCTTATTCTTCTCTTTTGTTCTTTCTGATTATTACTTAAATTTAATGATTGTAAACTTAAGTCGCTTATCGTCTGATATAAACAATTAAAAAAGTTTATATCGTGATTATTAAACGAACTTCATAAAAATCTAGATTATATTTACATCATTTTCCTCTCAAATTTAGTAGTATTGCACTTCTAAATTTACAGCATGATTAAACGTACCAAAGCCTCTATTTCAAAATGTATATTGCATCGCGTTGGCAACAAGTTCAATAGCACTAAAAACACTTTTTCTGAGCAACCTATTGATTTTGATGAAGCCAGTTATGACCTAATATTACCTTACTTATTACGTCCTTTTGGTAGTGTAGCCGAAAGCTATCGATTTAATCATCACTCCAACCTAGAGCTTAACGAAATTAATAGTTACGCTACGCAATTATTAAATGATGACACCGATTTTGTAGATATTTCAAAACACATTGTGACGCATTTGTTTGAACAATCTAATTCGGCACAAATAAAAATTGGTGAAGTCATTGTATGTCTATTCCACGATATCGAATATGAAGATTATAGTACAGACGCTATTGGGATTTTTAAAATTGAAAATAAGTCGCATTTTTTTCAAACTCATTTAGAAAATAATAGCTACGATTTATACATGCAAAAAGGTATTCAGACCAAAAAAGCAGATAAAGGCTGTTTAATTTTAAATGCTGCTGATGGTGAAGGTAAAATTGTATTGAGCGTAGATAACAATAATTACGATGCTCAATATTGGATTAAGTATTTCTTAAACATTAAATATCCAGATGACTCTAACCAACACACCAAAAACTATATTGAAATGTGTAGAGAGTTCTCTAAAGAAGTGGTGCAACCACAGTTTGGTATGCAAGAGCAGAGTTCGTTTTTAGCAAAAACGGTTGATTTTTTTAAAGAAAATGAAATCGTAAATATTGAAGCCTTTAAAGAAGATATTTTTGAAGAGGAAGACCATATTCAGCTCTTTGAAGATTACAAAAAAACTTACGAAAGTGACCACAATGTACTCATCAGAAATCAGTTTGATGTCTCTGAAGTCGTCTTAAAAAAGCAAAAACAGAAAATAAAAACCGAAATCAAGCTGGACACAAATATTCAAATAAAATTGGATGTCGATGCTCCTGATGCTTCTGCTGAATATCTAGAACGTGGCTATGACGAGGAGAAAAAAATGCACTTTTATAAAGTGTATTTTAATGAGGAAGGTTAAACGCTTTACATTCTTTCTGGCACTTCAATACCTAATAGTGTGAACGCATTTTTGATGGTGTTTGATACACTTTGTGCTAACTGTACTCTAAGTACTTTTTCGTTTAAGCTATCTGCACCAAGTATAGAGACGTTTTGATAAAAGGAGTTAAATTCCTTCACCAAATCATACGTGTAATTTGCAACTAACGCAGGACTATGATTTGTTGCTGCTTGTTGGATTACTTCAGGAAATAACTCTAACTGCTTAATGAGTTCTTTTTCCTTATTATGTAAGCTTATATCTATTAACGTTGTATTTGTATCAAAATCTACTTTGCGTAAAATAGCTTGAATACGAGCATATGTATATTGAATAAAAGGGCCTGTGTTTCCTTGAAAATCAACAGATTCCTTTGGGTCAAATAGAATTCTTTTTTTAGGGTCCACTTTTAAAACAAAGTACTTTAAAGCACCTAAGCCAATAGTTTTATAAATGTGCTGTTTTTCAGCTGCAGTATAACCTTCTAGTTTTCCTAAGTCTTGAGAAATCTCTTGAGCAGTTGTAGCCATTTCATTAATCAAATCATCAGCATCAACAACAGTTCCTTCTCTACTCTTCATTTTTCCGCTAGGTAAATCAACCATTCCATAACTTAAATGGAATAGATTTTTTGCCCAATCAAAACCGAGTTTCTTTAAGATTAAAAACAACACCTTAAAATGGTAATCTTGTTCGTTTCCAACTGTGTAAACCATTCCTCCAACATCTGGACAATCTTTGATCCGCTGTATCGCTGTGCCAATATCTTGCGTCATATACACTGCTGTACCATCAGAACGTAAAACTATTTTTTCATCTAAACCATCAGGTGTTAAATCACACCATACAGAGCCATCATCTTTCTTAAAAAATACTCCAGATTTTAAACCTTCTGTTACAAACTCTTTACCTAACAAATAGGTGTTACTTTCATAATAATAACTATCAAAATCAACACCTATATTCTTGTAAGTGGTTTCAAAACCTTTATAAACCCAATCGTTCATCATCTTCCAAAGTGAAACAACATTTTCATCTCCAGCTTCCCATTTAATAAGCATTTCTTGAGCTTCCAACAATATTGGCGCTTGCTTTTTAGCATCCTCTTCAGAATGACCTTTGGCAATTAAATTAGCAATTTCTTTTTTATATTCTTGGTCAAATTTTACATAGTAATTTCCAACTAACTTATCGCCTTTTAACCCTGAACTTTCCGGAGTTTCTCCATTACCATAACGTTTCCAAGCCAACATACTTTTACAAATATGAATACCACGATCATTTATAATTTGGGTTTTATAAACCTTTTTACCTGAAGCTTTTAAAATTTCGGCTACACTATATCCTAATAAGACATTTCTAACATGACCTAAATGTAAAGGTTTGTTGGTGTTTGGAGACGAATACTCAACCATCACAGCTTTGTCATCTAAATCATGTACAAAACCATACTTAGTATCATCTTTAATGCTATTGAAAAAATTGAGGTAAAAACTATCTGCAATTACCAAATTCAAAAAACCTTTAACCACATTAAATGCTTTTACTTCAGCAATATGTTCTACCAGATAGTTGCCTAAATCCTCGCCTAATTTAGCAGGATTCATTTTAACCACACACAACATTGGAAACGTCACTACTGTAATATCACCTTCAAACTCTTTACGAGTTGACTTAAATTCTACAGTATCAAGTTTAGCTTGATATAGATTATAAAAAGCCGTTTTAACTTGTTGTGATAAAGTCTCCTGAATGGTCATTCCTGTTAAATTTTAAGCTGCAAATATAAACTTTTTTATACCAATTTTAATTCAAAATTAGACAATAAAAGAGCTTGATAACACTAGGCTATCAAGCTCTTTTTTAATATCATCAATAAGAGTTTAAGCCTTTTTTCCGCCTAACCTACTCAATACTATTGATACTAAACCTAAAGCAATAGTAATATAAGAATCATTATTGTCTTGTACTTCTGCACTTACTACTCCAAGATCCATTGAAGCTTCTGGCGCAATTAAGGTATAAATGCCATATCCCAGTAATACAACACCTACTACAAGCAAAATCATTTTAACTGTACTATTCATAATTTTAGTTTTTTGTTTATGTTAAATTACAAAATATTAAATTGATGTTTATTCTATTCATTTTCAGCTATTTAATTAAAATGAGGTTTTCATAATGAAAGATGTGCATTTCAACGACAAACATGTAGTTTTTCTATGATTTTTACCTTTCATCGATGCAACTATTTTGAGTGTAAATTTATTGTTCCTTTTATCTAATTTATTGGCATTAAAACCTAGAAATTAGGCATTCGCATTCGTTTTAGCAATTTTTGTTACAAGCTATTAATCAAGATCCCAAATCATGATAACACTTGCGTTTAGTTTTAAAGCAATTCAATTGCTTTTTAGTATGTGCTTAATTTTCCTCTCCCTCAAGGCAAGTATAGTTAATACTGTTTTTGTTGTACTTAAAACCAATTATAGTAAATGAAACAGTTAATTACATTAACTGCTGTAATATTTTCTTTCTTCATTAGTTATACCCAAACTAAGGAGCAGGATAGTCTTACTATTCAATTGGCTTACCAAAAACAAGATTCTGCTAAAGTTGAAACTTCTATTCAACTCATTAAAGTACTTTACGACTCAAAAGATTTCAAAAAAGCATTGCTTTACATCAACCAAAGTGAGCAATTATCTGCTGGTTTAAATTATCATTCTGCATCAGCAGAATTAAAATATTATAAGGCACTAATTTATACTGAAAACAACGATTACTATAACGCTCTTGATAATTACAACCGATCATTGAACTTGTATACTAAGCTTAATGACTCTTTAGGAATTGCCAAAGTAAATAATAGATTAGGTCTTGTTGAAATACGACGTGGCAACTATAATAAAGGGTTAAGACATTCGCTTTCTGCAATTGATATTTTTGAACGCAAAAATCTATTAGATCAATTAAGTTTAGCTTATAACAATTTGGCTGAAGCTTATTTTAATACAAATCAAAACGAGGAAGCTTTAGATTATAACTTTAAGGCCTTACGTGTTCGTGAATTATTAAATGATAATGAAGGCATCAAAATATCTACAAATAACATAGCTAAATTATATGCTCTACGCAAAGAACATAGAAAAGCAATTGAGTATTATGAGAAACTACTTACTTATTTAACAAATAGTGACTCAGATAAAGTACTTGAAGGCGAAGTATTGCCTTGCATTGGCGAACAATATTTACAGTTTAGAGATTATGACAAAGCTGCTTCATATTTGCTAGATGGATTAAAACTGAATCGTGCTAATGATAACAAGAAAGGAATATTAAAGACTTTAAATAACCTATCTGATTTAAACCTTCAACTTAGAAAAGTTAGATTAGCAGAATATCAACTTAATGAAGCTTATAGACTTACAGATGAAGTTGATGACGATGAGTTACTACTTAACCATTTGAAATTAAGAGTAAAGCTAGACTCAACAAAAGGCAACTACAAAAACGCTTTTAATTGGCAACGCGAATACCATGAGTTAAAGGCTAAGGTTGACAATAGCAAAAAACCTTCAGTTGTTTTTGATAATCCATACGATGTTATTAACCAACCAGATACAACACCAACAGAAAATAACACCGCAAATATTAATGACAAAACCCTTAAACAATATAAGTACCTAACCTATGGTTTAGGTGCTTTGTTGTTACTGTCCATACTAGCATTGCTAAGTGTTTTTCTTAAACGGAAAACACTCAATGCTAATACAGAATCTGTTGAAACTACAAACAAACAATATAAACTTGAAAACGTTTCATTGCTTGATCAAGTGCAACATTTGGAAGAAATGAACCAAGTAAAAGATCGCTTGTTCTCCATTGTTTCCCATGATTTAAAAGACTCAATAACTGGTGTAAAAGCATTTTTAGATTTATTGAAAGAAGACAGCATCTCTCGTGAAGAATTTGATGAGCTCATTCCTGAATTAAGTGAAAATGCCGATAATGCTGCTGGTTTATTAATGAACTTATTAAATTGGTCAAAATCACAAATGCAGAATTTGGATCCTAAACCTGAGAAATTTAATATTCAAGATGTGTTTAGTGAAAAAATGAACTTGATAGAGAAAAAAGTCAATCAAAAGAAAATTATTTTGCTAGATGAATCTATCAAGGACTATGTGTATGCTGATAGAAGTATGGTAGAAATTGTGATTCAAAACCTTTTAGCAAATGCTGTTAAATTCTCAAGAATTGGTGATGTTATCACAGTTTCTAACAGAGAACGCAATGGTAATATTCTCATCTGCATTGAAGATACTGGAGTAGGTATCTCTAAAGAAAACCAAGAAAAACTATTTAAAAATGCTGGTTTTACTACAAGAGGAACAAGCCATGAAAAAGGCACAGGTTTAGGTTTATCAATTGCCAAGCAGCTTATTGAACTTAATGATGGAAAAATATGGGTTGAAAGTGAACCAAACTTAGGAAGTAAATTCTTTGTTGAACTTCCTAAAGCAAAACCTATATCTTAATCATTTTCCTTATCTTTTTTTATGCCGTACAATTTGTAGTAATAAAGAGCTGAAATACCACCAATAAATGAAAACAAAGCCAACATAAAAAATACGTGTTGGTGTCCTTTAATTCCAGGTGAGTTATCTAAAAGGTATCCATAAGCTGGGCCTGCAAAAATATCAGGAGTATAACCAATAAGAGAAATAAGTCCAACAGCAGTTCCTGTAAGAACCAATGGAATTTTTCCTTTTTCCATGACTGCAAAATAAAGTGAGCGTATACCATAAACACCAGCCGCTACAATGAAAATTGATATAAAAAATAAAGCAGTTAACGATTCTGAAACAAAGCCAAAAGCAAACAATAGCGCTCCAATAAAAGAAATAACAAAACTAAGAAATAGCAATAATGTGATGCGAGAACGATCTGCTATTATTCCTATTAAAATACCAATAACAGGACGAATATACAATAAAAATGTACCAACTTGTGCTGATTCTACTCGGTCATATAGCATAACATCTGCTGCATATAAAGAGAAAACGTCAGTGATTTTATAACCAACATAACCACACATAATAATAATCATCAACAGCCACACAGAAGGTAAACGTAACACTTCTTTAACTTGAGACAATGTTATTTTATCTAAAACAATCTGTTTCTCTAAATCTCGATCTAATTTCAAAAAGAACCACACCAAAATACCAACAAGAATAACAATGCTCGAACAGACAATTATAACTTGTTTAAAAGCTGCTCTGCTTTCAATTAATGTTGCTTCTGCAATTTCTGAAGTAAGAAATAATGAAAAAACAATAACGCCTAAGGTCCCAAATAAAGCTCCAACAAGACCACGTCCTCCATCCAAAAAACCAAATGCCTTGCCTTGGGAATTAGATCCTCCCCAAACTCTTGTAGCTTTAATCATTGGTGCCCAAAACAAAAATATGGTCGTAAAGCCCCAATAACCATACAATATTTTTAGCACATTATAACTAGGAAAAGTAGCGTAAACAAATCCTCCCAAAGCAGTCATCCATAAAGCAACAGCAATTAATTTTCTGGGTTGAAATCTATCTGCTAAAGGGCCTCCAAATGGATACGACAACATTGCGACAATACCATATACTGAGAAACAAAGTCCTAATTCTAAATTGCTTAATTCTAAAACTTCAAGTACAGTTGGTCTAAAAACTCTCGCAAGTACAAACGGTAGAATAAAAACTGACTCTCCCGCTAAAATAACAAGTAAGAGGTAATACCAAGGTGCTTTTGTCTGATTCATTGAGCTAGTGGTTTATTTACTAAAATAGCTCAATATATATATTTAATTATTAAAAGCCATAAACAAGAAACGCTACACTTTTGGCAGAAATACCTCAGCCATCATACAGCGTACGCTTCCACCACCACAAGCCTCAATGATATTAAGCGAACTTGACAAAATATCAGTATGTTTTTCTAAGGTTTTTATTTGAGAAGGTGCCAACGAGCCATAAGCTGCTTGACTCATAATTAAATAACTCTTATCATCTTTACCCTTAACCTGTAGCATATTTCCAGCGAAATTATTGACTTGCTTTTCGTTAATATCAATAATTTCTTTCTCATCTTCTTTAAGATGTTTAATGACATTTTTACGTTCCTTTTTATCATCAATGCTTGATAAACAAATCACAGCAAAAGCTTCTCCTAAACACATCATTACATTGGTATGGTAAATTGGAGTACGTTTTCCATCAACAGTTTGGTTGGCTGTGAAAATGATAGGTGTAAATTCAAAATCTTCGCAGAACTCTATAAATAATTCTTCATCTGCGCGTTGTGATAAAGCACAATATGCTTTTCTGTTTACACGGTCTAAAAGTAAACTTCCTGTACCTTCAAGAAATAAGTTTTCATCTTCAGCACTCGTATAATCTACAATATTTTTAATTTGAAAACCTTCGGATTCAAGCTGGTCTAAAACAGCTTCACGACGTTCTGAACGTCTGTTTTCTGCAAACATAGGATACATACCTACGGTTCCGTTTTCGTGAAAAGAAATCCAGTTATTAGGAAAGTGAGAATCTGGTGTATCCAATCCATCTTTAGCATCAAACACAACCACATTCACACCTACGCTTCTGAGTTTTTCAACAAAAGCATCGAACTCTTCTTGAGCTTTTACTTCTAAAGTGGCTTGTGCCACATCATTCATTTCCTTTTGGTAATGGTTATTTACAGCGGTTTGCTCATTGGCTCTAAAACTGGTTGGACGAACCATTAAAATGGTATTGGTTGTTTGTTGCATTGATGTATTTATTAAAGCGTAAAATTAATGATTTTTAAAATGATACAAATTTGACTTTGCCGAAAAAAATGTCGAAATTCGTTTAACGTCGTGTATCAAACATTAAAACGATTTCATACACACTAGTTGTAGCCAATACTGAAAAATACGTCAATCAATGAAATTTGAAGTACTGAGATTAAAAAACCCATTAGACAAATACATTGAATCCATATTTCATTTTAAAGATTTAATACCTGAGCATTCTATTGAACGAGTAGTCCCGACAGGTCATATTTTTATTATTTTTGAGTTGGATGGCTTCATAAGAAATACATTTGATAATGACACGCTGCAACCAAACAACACATTCACTAAAGTTTGGATCTCTGGAATGCATAAAAATTATATTTCAATTTCTACTCATCAAAAATCTGAAATGCTTGTCATTCAATTCAAACCATTTGGTACATATCCGTTTTTCCACTTCCCAATTCAAAATTTGAATGAAAAAATAATTTCTGCCCAAGAAATATTTGGTGACGAAATATTAAAATTACAAGAAGAAATTTTAGCAAAAAAAACTTCAAAAGAAAAGTTTGCGGTTGTCGAAAAATGGCTAAATAATAGATTTCATCAAGACAGAACACCTTCATCTGAATTATTAACGGTTATAGAAAAATTACAAACAGAGTCTGTTGCGAACTACCGTCAAATAGTTGAAAACTATTCAAAAACGCAAAAGCACTTAATTTCGCAATTCAAAAAATACATTGGTTTAACACCTAAATATTATCAGAGGATTTTGAGATTTAACGAAATTTTACAACAAATACATAAATCTGAAAAAATTGAATGGTCACAAATTGCTTACCAATGCGAATATGCAGACCAATCACATTTCATAAAAGAATTCAAACATTTTTCAGGAATTAATCCACAAAAGTTTATTCAACAAGATTTTCATAAGGAAGAACCAAATTTTTTCCCTTTAGATAGGAAAGGTTAATTTTTTACTATCCTAAAAGTATGAATTAAAGTAGTATTGTACTTTAATTTAAAAACAACAAACAATGGATTTAGTAACAGCGCTTGAAAATATTAGCTGGTTATCTGTAATTGTAGCTTCAATTTCGTCATTCCTTATTGGAGGAATTTGGTATGGTCCAATTTTCGGAAAAGCCTGGATGACTGAATTTGGGTTCACAGAAGACGATTTAAAAAATAGAAGTATCCCAAAAACTTTCGGGCTTTCTTTGTTATTGTCATTTATTGCCGCACTTATTTTAGATTTTTTTATTGGTGCGGAAGCAGATTTAATGTTTGGTGCAATGGCAGGGTTTTTCGCAGGATTCGGTTGGGTAGCCACCTTTTTGGGAATCTTATATTTATTTGAAATGAAATCGCTCAACGCTTATCTCATTAATGCTGGGTTTTGTATTGTTTCATTAACACTAATGGGCATAATTTTGGGTGCTTGGTAAAATGCAATTATGGACAAAGGACTATTAGAAAAAACGGGGAAACCGATTGACTATTGGATAAAAATAGTTAAGGAATCTAAAATTGAAAAACATAAAGCAATAATTGAATTCTTGAAATCTGAACACGGGTTTACACACGGATTTGCAAATTTTGTATCGCTCAAGGCTCGAAAATCTGATGCTGGCTCAATAGATAATACTAACCTCTTAACAAATCAATACAAAGGGAAAGAACATTTAAAACCAATATATGAAAGACTCCTTTCTGAGATTCGTGCATTTGGAAATGATATAACCATTACACCAAAAAAGGATAGTGTGAGCTTTATCAGAAAAAGACAATTTGTATTAATAAAACCTGCAACTAAAACCCGAATTGATTTAGGGCTAAAATTAAAAGGAAAAGAAATAACCGAACGTCTTGAAAATTCTGGCCCATTTGGAGCAATGTGTACGCATAGGGTTAAATTAATGAGCAAAAAAAACGTGGATTCAGAACTAATTCAGTGGCTAAAAGAAGCTTATGAAAAATCAATATAATAGCAAATAATATATAAAACTTAATATGATGAAGCTAAAGCATACCATTGCATACTTCTTGTTTATTTCACTATTTGTTTGCTCACCTGCAAGGCTATTAGCTCAAGAAACTAAAAATATTCCAATCGATTCGCTATCACAATTTTCACGACTTATTGGAGGTGAGTGGCATCTTGATGGCTCTTATCAAGTTTTTGAGTGGGGTGTTGGTAAAAGGTCTGTCAAGTCAAGAAGTTATTTTATTATTAATGGAAAATCAAAGTTAGTGTCAGAAGGAATTTGGGTTTGGCATCTTGGGGAGAAGAAACTCAAAGGGTATTTTACAGCCATAGAAATGCCTGTTGTTTTCTTTGACTACACAGCACGATTTAAGGGGAACATAATGATGAACAAATTAATATCATATTCACTTCAAGGAGAGCCAGAAATTTACTTTGAAACGTGGGAGTTTACTGATGATGACCATTTTGTGTGGACTCTTTTTAGTAAAACAGATGAAGGTGAAAAAAAGATAATGGGAGGTGACTATAGTAGAAAATATCCAAGTCAGGAAAAGGAATAATTAGCTAATCAAGTTGTAAATCTTTATTGCAATAAAATATGAGGCACGAAATAAATATTATTGATGTTACAGCCTCTAATGTTTCAGAGGTAGGAATTTATTGTATCAAGAATAAAAAAGCACCTGGATATAAGAAAAAAGTGGAATGGTTTAAAAACAAATTGAATAAAGGTCTTAATATAAAAATTGCAATAGATGAAGCCGGTACACAGTTAGGCTTTATAGAGTACATTCCTTCTGAACTTGCTTGGAGACCAATAAAAGCTGATAATTACTTTTTCATTCAGTGTATTGCTCTATTCGTAAAAGACGCAAAACACAAAAATATTGGGTCTTCACTCCTTCAAATGGTTGAAGATAAAGCTAAACAGAATAAAAAACTTGGCGTTTGTGTAATGAGTAGTAACGGAGCTTGGATGGCAAACAAGACCATCTTTGAAAAGAATGGTTATTCAATTATTGACCAACTTGGTCGCTTTGAATTAATGAGCAAGAAGTTTATCAATGATAGTCAGAAGCCTAAGTTTAATGACTGGACAATACAACAAGAAAAATATAAAGGTTGGAATTTGATATACTCTGACCAATGTCCTTGGCACGAAAAGTCAATTATAGACTTAAAACAATCAGCAACAGACAATGGTATTAATTTAAAAGTAAAAAAGCTAACTAGCCCAAAGGAAGCTCAAAATGCACCATCTGGTTTCGGAACCTTTAGCTTAATAAAAGATGGCATATTACTTGAAGACCATTATCTGAGTAGAACACGATTCGAAAATATCTTAAAAAAGAATTGAAACTCTAATAATAAGATATATAAATTAAGTACTGGCTACAACACCGTATAAGAATTTATGCCGCAACTCAGTAATAATTGAATAATTCTAACAAATAAAAGTAAATTGTACTTCCGAAAAACACGAACTAGTTTGCCTTTCTGATTCGTACGCTTTGCAGTTAATTTGGAACTTAAAAACAAAAATCTTGGACGCAAAGCTTCAAGCCGCACGCTGTCCTAGCACCACAAATTTAATACAAATCCGTTAATCGAAACTCAAAAACTTACTTTTCATTAATCAATCGATACATTAAAATTGCTGCACGTTTAGTAAGGTCTTCAATAGTATTTAGGTTAACGGTTTCTTCAGGTGTATGACCACCATCTCCCATGGTCCCTAAACCATCCATACAGTCAACATATTGTGCAACAAAAGAAACATCTGCTGCACCACGCTTTAGTGGATCATAAGCGACAACTTCACCATAACCTAAATCTTTACTCACTGTGCTAAATAGTTCAAGTAATTGTTCATTGCCTTCTGTAGGAGCCATTGCAGGATAACTATCAATAAACGTTGCTTTAGCAGAGGTTTGAGGTAAATTATTATTGACTATGTCTCTCATTTTTGCTCGTGCATTTTCCTTTTGGTCTTCAGAAATAAAACGTAAGCCTCCATAAACTGTTGCAGATTGAGCCACAACATTACTTTTACCGAACACTTCACCTTTACTCAGCTCTTGATCATAATCCATAAGCGTTCCTCCTAAAATAATTCCAGGATTAAAGGTTAAAAATTCTTCTCCTTTTACTTTGGTATAAAATTCATTTAAGATACGTGACATTTCAAAAATAGCTCCTGCACCAACACGATCATTAAATATTTCAGATGAATGTGCTCTAACACCTGTTACATCAACTCGCCAATCTGAAGATCCACGACGCGCAATAGTAGCATCGTTAAAACCTGTTGAGTTTTCAAACCCTAAGGCGATATCGCTTCGTTTGCCTGCTTCAACAAGATGTTTTCGGCTCACTGTTAATGGCTTTCCTGTAGTTTCTTCGTCTCCAGTAAAGGCTGCAATAATTTGTGCATCTTTTAGCAAGCCATTTTCTGCAAGTGCTTTTAAAGCGTACAAAATAATAACATTACCACCTTTCATGTCATTTCCTCCTGGAGCATGTGCTATGCTATCATTGACCATTTTGAATTCTTGAAATGGGCTATTCTCCTCAAAAACCGTATCTAAATGACCTATGAGCAGTAATTTTTTTCCTTTATTCCCCATAGTTTCGGCAAACAAATGTCCTGAACGATTCACTTCAGACATATCATACCAATTGGTTTGGAATCCAATATTTTTAAAAGCTTCTCCAAAAACATCACCAACTTTTTTAACGCCTTTGTGATTCATGGTACCACTATTAATATTCACCACATCCTTTAAAAACTGAATGGCTTCACCATTATTAGCTTCAATAGATTTGAGAATTTTCTTTTCTGTTCTGGTAAGCTTTTGTGCAACAGAAAATTGAGCACTTACTAAAAATAATAGAACGAGATATTTAGAAAAGGATTTCATACGAATTAAGTTTTATTTTATTTTTAAAGTTTTTGTAAGCGTTTTAGTAACTTCATCAAGAACCACAAAAGCTGTCTCTCCCATTTTGTTTCCTTTATGGTCCAGCAATGGGTTTACTTCAACAAATTCCATACAAACTACTTTTCCACTTTCTGTTATACGATTTATCATTCTAATAATCTCTAACTCATCGAACCCTTTTGGAACTGGTGTTCCTGTGCCATAAGAAATTAAATCGCAATCCATACTATCGACATCAAACGATATATAAATCATATCGCAGTCTTTCAATTTATCTAGTGCTTCATCCACACATACTTCTAAACCTCTATGTCTTACCTCATGAACCATGTAGTTTCTAAGCTGCAAGGTTTCCATTTGTTTTTCTTCAGGTTCTTCAGTATCTCTTACGCCAAAATATACAAGATCATCAGGTTTTAGTTTTGGCCCTTTAACCCCCAAATTTTTCATATTATCCCAATAATGGATTGAGCCTTTGGAAACGTCATTAATTCTACTATCGATATTATCTTCTCCAAGAGCAGCAGCAAGAGGCATACCATGAATATTACCAGAAGGTGACGTATAAGGTGAATGCATATCGGCATGTGCATCAATCCAAACAACACCAAGTCGTTTATTGGGGAATGCCTTTTTTACACCACTAATAGTTCCTAAAGCAGAAGAATGGTCTCCAGAAATAACCAAAGGAAACGATTGCTCTTTTAAACTATCATTTACTGCATTACAAATTCTATCGCATTGATAAGACACATGTTCTATACGTTTCATATAGGTGTTCTTAACCATGTTGTATATAGACTCATTTTCAGTCTCAACATCTACAAAATCGTATCTGGCAAAATAATCGTTATTAGCATTTATAGCTGCAATTTCTATGGCATCAATTCCCATGTCTGAACCACGAGTACCTGCGCCAATATCTGATCTGTTTTTTATTATTTTAATTCGGTTCATATTACAAATATAAAAACCTCATAGAATACTATGAGGCTTTGGGTTGTTGGTTTATTAACAAATTTATCTTTTATTAATTGACTTAAATGGTCTGTGGGTTTCGCCAATGTATAATTGTCTAGGTCTTCCAATTGGTTCTTTACGCAAGCGCATTTCACGCCATTGAGCAATCCAACCAGGTAAACGCCCTAATGCAAACATTACAGTAAACATATCTGTTGGAATTCCCATCGCTCTGTAAATAATACCAGAATAGAAATCTACGTTTGGATACAATTTTCTATCAACAAAGTAAGAATCTTCAAGTGCTTCTTTTTCAAGAGCTTTTGCAATATCTAAAATAGGGTCTTCAACTCCCAACTGACTTAAAACTTCATCAGCTGATTTCTTGATAATTTTTGCCCTTGGATCAAAATTCTTATAAACTCTATGCCCAAATCCCATTAAACGGAAAGAATCTTCCTTATCTTTAGCTTTAGCCATATATTTTTTGGTGTCTCCTCCATCTTCTTTTATAGCTTCCAACATTTCTAAAACGGCTTGATTTGCACCTCCATGAAGTGGCCCCCAAAGTGCCGAAATACCAGCAGATAATGACGCAAATAAACCTGCATGAGATGAACCAACAATTCTTACAGTTGATGTTGAACAGTTTTGCTCATGGTCTGCATGCAGTATTAATAGTTTATCTAAAGCATCAACAATTTCTTTATTCTGAACATACTCTTCATTAGGTTTCTTAAACATCATTTTCAATACGTTTTCCACATAACCCAAACTATTATCACCATAATCTAATGGTAACCCATTTTTTTTACGCAACGTCCATGCAACAAGTACTGGGAATTTTCCCATTATCTTTACAACAGAGTTATACATATCTTCATCAGAATCTACATCTACAGAAGAAGGGTTAAAGGCTGTTAAAGCACTTGTAAGAGATGATAAAACCCCCATTGGATGCGCAGATTTTGGAAACGCATCAACAATTTTTCGTATATCATCATCAACTACAGATTTTGATTTTATATCTGCATGAAATTTATCATGTTGCTCTTTAGTTGGTAGCTCACCGAAAATTAGAAGATAGGCAACCTCAAGAAAATCAGCTTTTTCTGCAAGTTCTTCAATAGAATACCCTCTATATCTTAATATTCCCTTTTCTCCATCTAAAAAAGTAATGCCACTTTCACAAGACCCTGTGTTTTTATAACCAGGATCAATGGTTATAACTCCTCCTGTAGCAGCTCTTAGAGCTTTAACATCTATAGCAACTTCATTTTCCGTTCCTGTTATTAAAGGAAACTCATGTTTTTGGTCGTTAATTTCTAACGTCGCAGTTTTTGACATATTATTCTTAAATTTTATTGTGAAATTGTTGCCCAAGGCAACTTCACGAATTTACGAAATATCTCACGAATTTTAAAGTATTAGATGAAAGGATTTATTGATAAAACTATTGACGAAAATGATTACAAAAAAGAAAGCCATTATTAAAAAATAACGACTTTTATATATGACTAAATTTTTGAATTATTTTATCTTAAAGGCTTTTACTTGAGGAAAATAAGCCACACTTCCTAATTCTTCTTCAATTCGTAATAGTTGATTATATTTTGCCATACGATCACTACGAGAAGCAGATCCCGTTTTTATTTGCCCCGTATTTAAGGCTACAGCTAAATCAGCAATAGTATTATCTTCAGTTTCTCCTGAACGATGTGACATTACTGAAGTATATCCAGCATTATGTGCCATATTAACTGCAGCAATTGTTTCGGTTAAAGTTCCTATTTGATTAACCTTAATTAAAATTGAATTTGCAATTCCATTTTCAATTCCGCGAGATAAACGTTCTACATTAGTTACAAATAAGTCGTCTCCTACTAATTGTACTTTATCACCAATTTTATCCGTTAGGTCTTTCCATCCATCCCAATCGTTTTCATCCATACCATCTTCAATTGAAATGATTGGATACTTTTCTGAAAGGTTAGCTAAATAATCAGCTTGTTCTTTACTTGTTCTTACAACTCCTGAATCACCTTCAAAAATTGTATAATCGTACTTTCCATCTTTATAGAATTCTGCAGCGGCACAATCTAAAGCAATCATAACATCATCACCTAATTTGTATCCTGCATTTGCTACAGCTTTAGCAATAGTTTCTAAAGCATCTTCTGTTCCTCCTGCTAAGTTTGGTGCAAAACCACCTTCATCACCAACAGCTGTACTTAAGCCTCTATCGTGTAATACTTTTTTAAGGTTATGGAAAATCTCAGTTCCCATTTGCATCGCGTGTGTGAAATTTTTCGCTTTTACAGGGATTACCATAAATTCTTGAAATGCAATTGGCGCATCACTATGAGAACCTCCATTGATAATATTCATCATTGGTACAGGTAATGTGTTTGCAGACACACCTCCAACATATCTGTATAATGGTATTCCTAATTCATTAGCAGCAGCTTTTGCAGCAGCCAATGATACACCTAAAATAGCGTTAGCTCCTAGTTTTGATTTGTTGTGTGTTCCATCTAAATCAATCATTGTCTTATCAATAAGATTTTGCTCAAGTACTGAAGCTCCAAGTAACTCTTGAGCTATGATAGTATTTACATTTTTTACTGCTTTCAGTACACCTTTTCCCAAATAAGTTTTGTCTCCATCACGAAGTTCAACAGCTTCATGCTCTCCAGTTGATGCTCCTGAAGGCACAGCAGCTCTTCCCATAATTCCGTTTTCTGTAATTACGTCTACTTCGATTGTTGGATTTCCTCTTGAATCAAAAATTTGCCGTGCATGGATATCAATTATTATACTCATTTTCTTTGTGTTTAGTTGTATTCAAATTTACTAAAATGTCTTGCTATAACTTAAAAAATCCTAGCATTATTACAGTATTTTTTATCGAAATCGTTTTAGTATAATTAAAAAGGCAACAGAATGTAAAAACTATTGCTTTTTATGTGTTAATTAGATTTAATGTTTTCAATAAATTGGTCAAATAAGTACCAGGAATCATGTGGCCCAGGACTCGCTTCAGGATGATATTGCACCGAAAAGCAGTTCTTATCCTTCATGGCCAATCCAGCGATTGTATGGTCATTTAAATGCACATGTGTTACTTCCATATCTGGATGTGCTTCAGCTTCTTCTTTATTTACTGCAAAACCGTGATTTTGAGATGTAATTTCTCCTTTACCTGTTTTTAAATTTTTTACAGGATGATTGATTCCTCTGTGACCATTATGCATTTTATAAGTAGAAATCCCATTTGCCAACGCTATAACCTGATGCCCTAAGCAAATTCCGAATAAAGGCAAATTTCGTTTAATAATTTCTTTAGCAACGGCTTGAGCTTCAACTAATGGTTCAGGGTCGCCAGGTCCATTTGAAAGAAAATATCCATCAGGCTGGAATTCCTCCATGTCTTCAAACTTAGCATTATAAGGAAATACTTTAATGTAAACATCTCGATCTGCAAGATTTTTTAAGATATTTCTTTTTATTCCAATGTCTAATGCTGCTACTTTATAAGTTGCATTTTCATTTCCAAAAAAGTACGGTTCTTTAGTTGACACTTTTGAAGCCAACTCCAAGCCTTCCATTTTAGGAGTTTGAGCAAGTTGCTTTTTTAGTCCTTCAACATTATCTACTTCTGTTGAAATGACCGCATTCATAGCTCCATTATCTCTAATATAACTCACTAGTGCTCTTGTATCAACATCTGATATTCCGAATAAATTATTTTTTTCAAAAAAAGATTTTAAAGAATCATCTGCAGCAACTCTTGAGTAATTATAACTGAAATTTTTACAGATTAATCCAGCTATTTTGATAGAACTAGACTCTACCTCATCATCACTAACACCATAGTTGCCAATATGTGCATTGGTTGCTACCATAAGCTGCCCATAGTATGAAGGGTCGGTAAAGATTTCTTGGTATCCAGTCATTCCTGTGTTAAAGCATACTTCGCCAAAAGCAGTTCCGTCTTTACCAATTACTTTTCCATAAAATATTGTGCCATCTGCTAAAAGGATTATGGCTTTTTTTCGAGTTTGGTATTTCATAAATGTAGAGTAAAGTTTTGCAAAAATAATTTATACAACTCAATTTTTAACTATAATTCATAAAAAAAGGCGTTAATTAATTAACGCCTTTTGAACAATTTTTCTTTTTCAATGTTAGTTCGAGAAACCATGAGTTAAGATAGCATTAATATCAGCATCTTTTTTATACGATAAACGATTGCTCTTAGCGTACTTTTCAGCGGCCTTAGCTTGGTCAGATGACATTAAATCTAGTATGTTACTCTTTTTAAGTCTAAATGATTTAATAGAGCTGCCTTCTTTTATAAAATAAAAATACTTTTGTACATTCTTATCAGTTGACCTGTTAAGCATTGGGTTTGGAGAACCTTTAACTAATTGAATTTTATAACCTTTTAATAATGAAACTTTTCCAGATTCATAAATTACTTCAAAAACTCTATTAGAATTATCATAATAGTGATTCTTAAATATACGATTGCTAACCACAAATCTATCAATGTTATTAAAGTTAAACGTGAAAATTGAATCTTCAGATATTTTAGATTCGAACGTATTTCTTTCAATGTTTAAATTGATGTTCTTAAGTGAAAATTTTTGTTGATCTGTTGTATGTATAACTGCTAAGTTATTCCAGCTTTTAAACAAATGAATTGACCCTTGGGCTTTCTTTGCTGGATTAACAAATGTTGCACTTGATGTCCCATAGGATCTAGATGAGCTAGAAGCATTAAGAATCTGTGAGCTATTATTCTCAACATTGTTATTATTAGTCTGTGCATATGACAAGCCTACCGTCATAACTGTTGCAGTTAATAAAATTATTTTTTTCATAATACTTGATTTTATGTATTCACTTTTCATTAATAAAAAGTGCTAAAAAAAGAGAACAAAACACTCTCTTTTTTTGTTTAATTAATTTTTGGTGCTATACTCAAGAATTTTTTTGAGATCATCTTCTCTTTTAAAAGAAAACTTATTTGCTTTTGCGTATGCCACAATTTTATCAGATTTGGCTTCATCACCATTGACAAGTTTAAGTATTTTACTTTTTTTCAATTTGAATGTATTAATTCCTTTATCATCTTTAAGGTAATAAAACGTTTTTCTAACCATTCTATCTCTCGTTCTGTTTAACATTGGGTTTGCAGAACCTGTAACTTCAACTATTTTAAAACCTTTAATAATTGACCAATCTTTACTTTCATAAATAATTTCATATACCCTGTTATCATCGTTCCAATAGTAATTTTTAAATATTCTACCATTAATAACAAATTTTTCAACGTTATTGAAATTGAATGAAAACAATGAATCTCTTCCAACTTTTGATTCAAATGAATTTCTCTCAATATTTAAATTTATATTTCTAAGTGAATATCTTTGATTAGTTGTAGCATGTATAACACCTGCATTGTTCCAATCTTCAAATAAATACACTGTACCATCAACAGCTCTAGCAGGATTAACAAAATAAGCAGATGCTCCATAAGCACTTTTCATTCCATTGGATGCAGTCAACATTGCTTCAGATGAATTATTGGTTACTCCAGAAGTTGTTTCAGTTGTTTGTGCCGAAGCTATTGCAAAAGTTAATAAACATGCTAGTGATAATGTAAATTTCATGAGTTTCTTTTTTATGTTCTTGAGTTTTGGGTAAATGTAATAAAATATCAAAAAAAAGGGTAAACTTTGGACAAAGTTTACCCTTAACAAAACGTTAAAATTGTTTTAATTTATTCTTCTTCGCTAGAAGCTTTAGTTTCTACAACTGGAGCTGCTGTCTTACTACCGCCTCTACGGCTTCTTCTAGTAGTTTTCTTAGCTTTTTTATCAGCGTTATAAATTTCATTATAATCTACAAGTTCAATCATTGCCATATCAGCATTATCTCCTAAACGATTCCCTAGTTTTATAATTCTTGTATAACCTCCTGGACGATCTCCTACCTTAGCGGCAACATCTCTAAACAATTCTGCAACAGCTTCTTTTTGTCTCAAACGAGCCATTACAATGCGTCTGTTGTGTGTTGTATCTTCCTTTGATTTTGTAATCATTGGTTCAACAAATTGTTTTAAGGCTTTTGCTTTAGCAACAGTAGTATTAATACGCTTATGTTCAATTAATGAACAAGCCATATTTGCCAACATTGCTTTTCTATGAGCAGTTTGTCTTCCTAAGTGGTTTACTTTTTTTCCGTGTCTCATGACATTTGGTTTTAATCATCATCTTGCTTCAACCCATTATTGAGGAGCAAAATATGATGTATTAATCTTTATCTAATTTATATTTACTCAAGTCCATTCCAAAGTTTAACCCTTTAACATTTACAAGTTCTTCTAACTCTGTTAAAGATTTCTTACCGAAGTTTCGGAATTTCATTAAATCATTTTTGTTGAATGATACTAAGTCTCCTAATGTATCTACTTCTGCTGCTTTTAAACAATTAAGAGCACGTACAGATAAGTCCATGTCAATTAATTTTGTTTTAAGCAACTGTCTCATGTGAAGTGATTCTTCATCATAAGTTTCAGTTTGTGCAATTTCATCAGCTTCTAAAGTGATACGCTCATCAGAGAATAACATGAAGTGGTGAATTAATATTTTTGCTGCTTCTGTAAGCGCATCTTGAGGTGTGATAGAACCGTCAGTCATGATTTCGAAAACTAATTTTTCGTAATCTGTTTTTTGTTCTACACGAAAATTCTCAACACTATACTTTACATTTTTTATTGGAGTATAAATTGAATCTGTAAAGATTGTTCCCATTGGTGCTGTAGCTTTTTTATTTTCTTCAGCTGGTACATAACCTCTCCCTTTTTCAATTGTAATTTCCATATTGATACTTACTTTAGGATCTAAATTACAGATTACTTGTTCTGAATTTAAAACTTGGAATCCAGAAATAAATTTCTGAAAATCTCCTGCAGTAATTTGCTCTTGTCCTGAAATTGAGATTGAAACAGATTCGTTATCAATTTCATCTATTTGACGCTTAAAACGTACTTGTTTTAAGTTTAGAATAATTTCAGTTACATCTTCAACCACACCTGCAATTGTAGAAAACTCATGCTCTACACCTTCCATTCTAACTGATGTAATAGCGAATCCTTCTAAAGAAGACAATAACACTCTTCTTAGCGCATTTCCTACTGTTAATCCAAAACCAGGTTCTAAAGGTCTAAACTCGAATTTACCTTCAAAATCAGTTGAATCAATCATGATTACTTTGTCGGGCTTCTGAAAATTTAAAATTGCCATATTGCTTTTTTGTATCAGTTATTATTTAGAATATAATTCGACGATAAATTGCTCATTAATGTTTTCAGGAATTTGAACTCTTGCAGGAACTGAAACATAAGTTCCTTGCATTGTATCATTATTCCATGTAATCCATTCATAAACACTACTTGAAGAAGTTAATGCATGATCGATAGCCTCTAAAGATTTAGATTTTTCTCTCACTGCAACAATATCTCCAGCTTTTAATGAATAAGAAGGAATGTTTACAATTTCGCCATTTACTGTAATATGTCTGTGCGACACTAATTGACGTGCACCTCTTCTTGAACGAGAAACTCCCATTCTGTACACAACGTTGTCTAATCTAGATTCACATAATTGTAACAAAACCTCACCTGTAATTCCAGGAGATGCAGTTGCTTTTTTAAACATGTTTCTAAATTGACGTTCTAAAACACCATATGTGTATTTAGCTTTCTGCTTTTCCATTAATTGGATAGCATACTCCGATTTTTTACCACGTCTTCTATTGTTTCCGTGTTGCCCTGGAGGATAATTTCTTTTTTCAAAAGATTTATCTTCTCCAAAGATAGCTTCACCGAACTTACGTGCTATTTTAGTTTTAGGACCAGTATATCTTGCCATTTTAAATTTGTTATGAGAGTGATTATGAATTAAGGTCTTAATCTTATCCTTCGATAATCGTTAGTCTCTCGTTGATACTTGTTATTAATAATTCTATTTAAAGAATCTGAAATAAATTCAGATTAAACTCTTCTACGTTTTGGAGGACGACAACCATTATGAGGTGCTGGAGTAACATCAATAATTTCTGTTACTTCAATACCACCATTATGTAACGATCTGATTGCAGATTCTCTACCATTACCAGGTCCTTTTACATAACACTTTACTTTTTTCAATCCTGCTTCTTTTGCAACATTCAATGCGTCTTCAGCTGCTAATTGAGCTGCATAAGGTGTATTCTTTTTAGAACCTCTAAATCCCATTTTACCAGCAGAAGACCATGAAATCACATCGCCTTTTTTGTTGGTTAATGAAATAATGATGTTATTGAACGAAGCCGTAATGTGTGCTTCTCCGATTGCGTCTACAATAACTTTACGTTTTTTAGTACTTGACTTTGCCATATTTTTTAGTTTCTAGTTGTCAGCTTTTAGTTGTTAGAATCCTAAACATTTCTATTTCGAACAGATTCATCTAACGTCTAATTACTAATGACTAATGTCTTGTTTTTATTTAGTTACTTTTTTCTTGTTCGCAACTGTTTTTCTTCTACCTTTTCTTGTTCTAGAGTTGTTTTTAGTGCGTTGACCTCTTAATGGAAGTCCTGCTCTATGACGAATTCCTCTATAACATCCAATATCCATTAATCGCTTAATGTTTAATTGTGTTTCAGAACGTAACTCACCTTCAATAGTAAAAGTTCCAACTGCTTCACGAATGTTACTGATATCATCATCAGACCAATCTGAAACAACTTTGCTCTCATCTACTTTAGCGGTTGCTAATATTTCTTGTGCTCTACTTCTACCTATTCCATAGATATAAGTTAAAGAGATTACTCCTCTTTTTTGTTTTGGTATGTCTACACCTGCAATTCTAGCCATAATTAACCTTGTCTTTGTTTGAATCTAGGATTCTTTTTGTTGATTACGTAAAGTCTTCCTTTTCTGCGCACGATTTTACAATCTGCACTTCTTTTTTTAACTGATGCTCTTACTTTCATCGTATTAATATCTATAAGTTATTCTCGCCTTAGATAAATCGTAAGGACTCATTTCTAATTTAACTTTATCTCCTGGTAACAACTTAATGTAATGCATACGCATTTTACCTGAGATGTGTGCAGTCACAATGTGACCATTTTCTAATTCAACACGAAACATAGCATTTGATAATGCTTCTATAATTGTTCCGTCTTGTTCTATTGCTGCTTGCTTTGCCATAGTAATTTAGAGAATTAACCCTTTCTGTTTTTACCAGTTTTCATCAAGCCATCATAATGTTTATTCAACAAGTATGAATTCACTTGTTGCATCGTATCAATTGCAACTCCAACCATAATTAATAGTGATGTACCACCAAAAAACAATGCCCAACCCTGTTGTACATTCATTAACTTTACAATAAAGGCAGGGAACACTGCTATTAAAGCCAAGAAAATAGAACCTGGTAATGTAATTTGAGACATTATTCTATCTAAATATTCTGATGTTTCAGTTCCTGGACGAATACCTGGAATAAAACCACCACTACGTTTTAAATCGTCTGCCATTTTATTTGTAGGCACCGTAATTGCAGTATAAAAATATGTGAATATTATTATTAATATTGCAAATACTACGTTGTACCAAAAACCGAATAGGTCAGAAAAATTAGTTTGCATCCATTGACCAGTTGCTGTATCTTTTAAAAATGATGATCCTCCAATTAAACTAGGAACAAACATAATTGCTTGTGCAAAGATAATTGGCATTACACCAGATGCATTTAACTTTAATGGTAAAAACTGTCTTGAACCAAATACATTTTTTTCATAGCCACCAGCTTGTGTGCGTCTAGCATACTGTACTGCTATTTTACGTACTGCCATTACTAACATAATTGACAATAGGATAATCACAAACCAGATTACCAATTCAATAAGGATCATAATTAATCCTCCATTAGATTCAGTAACTCTAGCAGCATACTCCTGAATAAAAGATTGAGGTAATGTAGCTATAATACCTACCATAATTAATAATGAAATACCGTTACCAATGCCCTTATCAGTTATTTTTTCGCCCAACCACATGGCAAAAATAGTACCAGTTACCAAAATGATTATAGATGAGAAATAAAATAATCCCCCTTGACCCAATAAAAATGCTTCTGGTGGAATTCCTAAAGATGGTAAACTAACTAAGTATCCTGGAGCTTGTACCAAACAGATTGCAATTGTTAACCAACGCGTAATTTGAGTGATTTTCTTTTGTCCACTAGCTCCTTCTTTTTGAAGTTTTTGCAAATAAGGAATTGCAATTCCCATTAACTGAACTACAATTGACGCCGAAATATAAGGCATAATACCTAGGGCAAATACAGATGCATTTGCAAACGCACCACCTGTAAAGGCATTTAGCAACCCTAACAATCCTTGCTGAGTATTCTCATCAATCATTCCTAATTTACTTGCGTCAATACCAGGAAGAACAACTTGTGCTCCAAAACGATATACTAAAAGCATTCCTAAAGTAAGAATGATTCTATCTTTTAGTTCTGTTATTTTCCAAACATTTTTTAAAGTCTCTATAAATTTCATTGTCTAGTTGGTTCTTATAAAGTTACAGCTTCTCCTCCTGCAGCTTCAATAGCAGCTTTTGCTGAAGCAGTAAATTTATGAGCTGTTACAGTTAATTTAGATTTTAACTTGCCACGTCCTAAAATTTTAACTAGGTCATTTTTCCCAGCTAAACGGAATGCTAACATTACGTCTAAATCAATTGAATCTTTAATTTTCTTTTCGTCAACCATTTGTTGTAAAGTATCTAAGTTAATACCTTGATATTCCTTACGGTTAATGTTAGTAAATCCAAACTTTGGTACACGTCTTTGAAGTGGCATTTGGCCACCTTCAAAACCAAGTTTCTTAGAATAACCTGAACGTGATTTTTGACCGTTGTGACCACGAGTTGCTGTTCCACCTTTTCCAGAACCTTGTCCACGTCCTATTCTTTTTCCTTGATTTTTAACAGAACCTTCTGCTGGTTTTAAATTACTTAAGTCCATTGTATCTTATTATTTTGTTTCTTCAACAGAAACTAAATGTTTAATTTTATTAACCATACCAAGGATATTTGGTGTGGCGTCATGCTCTACAGTTTGTCCAATCTTTTTTAAACCTAAAGCCAATAATGTTAGCTTTTGCCTTTTAGTACGATTGATTGCACTTTTCTCTTTTGTTACTTTAATCTTAGCCATCGTATCGTTAATTATCCGTTAAATACTTTTTGTAAAGAAATTCCTCTTTCTTTAGCAATTTTTCTTGCATCTCTTAATTGCAATAACGCATCAAAAGTAGCTTTAACCACATTGTGAGGGTTAGATGATCCTTGAGATTTAGATAATACATCATGTACACCTACTGCCTCTAATACTGTTCTTACAGCACCACCAGCAATAACTCCTGTACCAGGAGCTGCAGGTATAATATTTACACGTGCTCCACCGAATTTTCCTTTTTGCTCATGAGGTAATGTCCCCTTGATAAGTGGTATACGAACTAGATTTTTCTTAGCATCTTCAACAGCTTTTGCAATTGCACTAGCAACGTCTTTAGATTTTCCTAAACCATGTCCTACAACACCTGCTTCATCACCAACTACTACGATGGCTGAAAAACCGAATGCTCTACCACCTTTAGTTACTTTTGTAACTCTTTGTACACCAACTAAACGATCTTTAAGTTCTAATCCACTTGGTTTTACTAACTCTGCACTTCTATATTTTTGATACATAATTTCTTAGAATTTAAGTCCTGCTTCTCTAGCTCCTTCTGCTAATGATTTTACTCTACCATGATATAAATACCCACCTCTATCAAAAGAGATAGTTTCTACACCAGCTTTTAGTGCTTTTTCAGCAACGGCTTTCCCTACTAATGCAGCTGCTTCAGATTTATTTGCTTTTGCAGCAGCAATATCTTTGTCTCTTGATGATGCTGCACTGATTGTTTTACCAGTTACATCATCAATTACTTGAGCATAAATTTCTTTATTACTTCTAAAAACAGACAATCTTGGTCTAGCTTCTGTACCAGATACAATCTTGCGAATTCTGTTTCTTATTCTCTGTCTTCTATTGTTCTTTGTTAATGCCATAACTAATTATTAAGCTGATTTACCTGCTTTTCTTCTAATTTGTTCACCAACAAACCTAATACCTTTTCCTTTGTAAGGTTCGGGTCTTCTGAAGCCACGAATTTTAGCCGCAACTTGACCAACTAATTGTTTGTCGTGTGATGTTAATTTTATTATTGGATTTTTTCCTTTTTCAGATATTGTCTCAACTTTAACTTCTTGAGCTAAGTTTAAAACAATATTATGAGAAAATCCCAAAGCTAAATCCAATTTTTGTCCTTGATTGCTTGCTCTGTATCCAACACCAACTAATTCTAACTCTTTAGTCCATCCTTTAGATACACCTTCAATCATGTTAAGCATTAATGACCTATATAAACCATGCTTAGCCTTTTGATCTTTACTATCAGAAGATCGTGTTACCATTACATTACCATTTTCAATTTTAATTTCAACTGAATCATAGTTTTGAGTTAACTCTCCTAATTTACCTTTAACAGTAACAACATTATCTTTAATGTCTACTGTTACGCCTTCTGGAATGGCTACTGGATTATTTCCTATTCTTGACATTTCTTATCGGCTTTTATTAGTAAACGTAACATAAAACTTCACCTCCAACATTTTCTCTTTGAGCTTGTTTACCAGTCATAACACCATGCGATGTTGAAACTATGGCAATACCAAGACCATTAAGAATACGTGGAAACTCACTTGAACTAGCATACTTACGTAAACCAGGTTTACTTATTCTTTGAATCTTTTTGATAACAGGTTCTTTTGTTTCTTTAGCGTACTTCAAAGCAATTTTAATTGTTCCTTGTACAGAAGAATCATCGAACTTGTAGCTTAAAATATATCCTTGTTCGAATAATATTTTAGTCATCTCCTTTTTTAAATTAGATGCAGGAATTTCCACCACTCTGTGGTTAGCACGCACTGCGTTTCTAATTCTTGTTAAGTAATCCGCTATTGGATCTGTATACATATTTATTAATTTGCGGTAATGGTTTTCGACTTATGCCGAACCTAAAACCAATTTATAATTCTTGTTGTTTACCAGCTTGCTTTTTTAACACCTGGGATTAACCCTTGATTTGCCATTTCACGAAATGTAACACGTGAAATTCCAAAAGTTCTCATGTAACCTCTAGGTCTTCCAGTTAATTTACATCTGTTATGCATACGAACTGGTGAAGCGTTTTTTGGCAACTTTTGTAATGCTTCATAATCTCCAGCTGCTTTTAAAGCTTTACGTTTTTCAGCATATTTAGCTACTGTTTTAGCTCTTTTAACCTCTCGGGCTTTCATTGATTCTTTAGCCATATCTTAGTTCTTTTGAAAAGGTACTCCTAATTCAGTTAATAATGATTTCGCTTCTTTATCTGTATCTGCAGATGTTACAAACGTAATGTCCATACCAGAGATTTTATTTACCTTATCAATATTAATCTCTGGAAAAATGATTTGTTCAGTAATTCCTAAATTGTAATTACCTCTTCCATCAAATCCTGAAGCCTTAATACCACCAAAGTCTCTAACTCTTGGTAATGCAGATGTTACTAAACGATCTAAAAATTCATACATTTTTTCACCACGTAATGTAACTTTAGCGCCAATTGGCATTCCTTTACGTAACTTGAAAGATGCAACATCCTTTTTAGATATAGTTGCAACTGCTTTTTGTCCAGAAATTTTAGTCATTTCGTCTATTGCATAGTCGATTAACTTTTTATCTGCAACTGCAGCACCAACACCTTGAGATATAACTATCTTTTTAAGCTTAGGAACTTGCATTACATTGTTATATCCGAATTCTTCTGTAAGAGCAGACATTACTTTGTCCTTGTACTCTTGTTTTAATCTTGGAATATAAGCCATAACTATATTAGTTCATTAGATTTTTTAGCAAATCTTACTTTTTTATCTCCTTCCATTCTGTATCCAACTCTTGTTGTTTCACCTTTTGAGTTTAACAATGATAAGTTTGATAATTGAATAGATGCTTCTTTTTCTACGATTCCTCCTTGAGGGCTTTGTGCACTTGGTTTCATATGTTTTTTCACCATGTTCACGCCTTCAACAATCGCTTTATTCTTATCTGTTAATATGGTAAGTACTTTACCTTCGGTACCTTTGTGGTCTCCTGCGATAACTCTTACTGTATCTCCTGATTTTATTTTAAGCTTTCCCATCTTACTATTTTTGTATTAAAGCACTTCTGGTGCTAATGATACAATTTTCATGAATTGTTTATCACGAAGTTCTCTTGCTACTGGTCCAAAAACACGTGTTCCTCTCATTTCTCCTGTTGGATTTAAAAGTACACATGCATTATCATCAAATCTGATATATGAGCCATCAGGTCGTCTAACTTCTTTTACCGTACGAACTACTACTGCAGTAGAAACAGCTCCTTTTTTAATGCTTCCATTAGGAGTTGCATCTTTTACAGAAACAACAATTTTGTCTCCTACAGAAGCGTATCTTCTTTTAGTACCACCTAGAACGCGAATAGTTAATACCTCTTTTGCTCCAGTGTTATCAGCTACTTTTAATCTTGATTCTTGTTGTACCATAATTATTTAGCTCTTTCTATTATTTCTACTAGTCTCCAACACTTAGATTTACTTAAAGGTCGTGTTTCCATGATTCTTACAGTATCTCCTTCGTTACAGTCGTTTGTTTCGTCGTGCGCAACATATTTCTTTGTTTTCAACACGAACTTTCCATACATAGGATGTTTTACTTTTTTTACTTCAGCAACAACGATTGATTTCATCATTTTGTTACTAGTAACTATTCCTATACGTTCTTTTCTTAAGTTTCTTTTTTCCATCTTTCAGCAGAATACAATTATTGTACTTCTCTATTAGTTAATTCCGTTCCAATTCTTGCTACTGTACGTCTTACTGCACGTAACTGAATTGGATTTTCAAGAGGCGATATTGCATGAGCCATTTTAAGGTCTGCATAACTCTTTTTAGTCTCACCAAGTTTTTCTTGTAACTCAGCTGTAGATAGTTCTTTAATTTCTGATTGTTTCATAATATCAATAAATTAAGCTTCGAAATCTCTAGCGATTATAAACTTAGTTTTAACTGGAAGTTTTTGTGCAGC